>Ga0182012_10000047_pt1 | contig 127708 bp, 102 predicted proteins | sample 612S2SmetaG_FD_120486 | JGI IMG/M metagenome (GOLD analysis project Ga0182012, IMG submission 120486) | Permafrost microbial communities from Stordalen Mire, Sweden - 612S2S metaG | ecosystem: Environmental > Terrestrial > Soil > Wetlands > Permafrost | place: Sweden: Stordalen | collected... | reverse complement strand
TTGCAGCACGCCCGCGTTGCCGGTGTTCTGCAGCATATGCTCATAGCCGAACCAGAATTTTACCTTGTCTTTGGTAAAGGGGATGGGGCCGCCAAAGTTTCCGCCGGGGTAGTAATAGTGATCTTGACTGATTGGGCTACCAGTATGGGCCGTCTGCCAGTCTTCCGCATTGAGCACGTGATTCCGGGCATAGAAGTAACCTTCAGCATGATACTTGTTCGTCCCCGACTTGCTGATGTTACTGATTACGACTGGACCCTTGGGGTTGTCAGCGCCAAAGTTCGCTTGAGAAACCTTGACCTCCTGAGTCATGTCGGGATTTACGTTCGCGATCGAAGTGCAGTTACAACCCGGATCGATGATGTTCGCACCGTCGGACAAGAGAGCGGTTCCACCCCGATTTGGCGAACCGTTCGTATCGTAGCCGTTTCCCACTGCGCTGCCCACCACACCTTGGTTGAGCGTCAAAGTTCCCGTACCTGATCCGGAACTCAAGTTGTTTCCCGTATTCACAACGCCCGGCAATATTTTCAGTAACTCCGACATATCACGTCCCTGGAGAGCGAGACGATCAATGTCTTTTGCGGTAATTACAGCCGATCGCTCACCAGAATCCTCCGGTGCCACCTCTCCCGCAACTGCCTCGACCGCAATCGTCTCACTAGCGCTGCCCACTTGAAGCGCGATATCAGGAACCGTACGGACATCGCCAGGGTTGACTGCGAGCTCTGCATGCTCCCATGTCTTAAAGTTGGCGGCTTCGATCCTCACGGTGTACGTTCCCGGAGCCACGCCGGCGAACGTAAAGTAGCCCACGCTGTTGCTGAGTGTACTGCGCATGTCGTTGTTGGCTTGATTGATCAGGATGACTTTCGCCTTGGGGACTACGGCGCCATCCTTGTCTGTGACCGTGCCGATCAAGGTGCCTGTAAGTTGGGCATGGGCGGGCGGGGCGAGCATCGCGAGGGAGGCGACGATGGTGAGAACAAGAATTACGGCGTGAATGCAGCGGGCCTTACGGTACAAGGTCGACGTGGGCATGTACCCCTCCTAAAGTTTTGACGATTCCAGCCCCGCCGATTGAAGCGGAACCGGGCTCGCACGGGAGTCAAGGTCATTCGGTAACGTTAACGGAAATACGTAAACGTTTACGCGAACGACCGCCCGCATAGTTAATCTGAATGCAGTAGCTTGTCAAGCACATTTTGCAGAACAAAATCGATTTTTAGTGAAAGTGCACTCAACGACACCCCCTTCCTGCGAGTCATCGACTCCTATGGAATAACGTAAACGGTTACGGAAACGGCATTTGCGGGTTCGATTGGGTCAAATCAAGAATCGAATCCATTTTTTGGTAGACATTCAGAATCGGGAGAAGTGTTTCGAACAATTCGGGAAGTTGGGGCGGGATGAAAGTCTATCCTGCCCGGCATGGTAGGATGGCGCCAACTTTCATGCTCTCCGTGTCGGCGATTGGTCTATTGTTCGGGGTTGCTGCTAGCTTCGCACAGGAAGTTCCGCCTCTGCGCTTCCAGGATGTTTCCACGGAGGCTGGTTTGAACGTGCCGCACATCTCGTCTGCCGAGAAAAAGTACATTATCGAGACGGTCAGCGGCGGCGTGGGATTTATCGACTGCGACAACGACGGAAATCTCGATATCGTGACCGCAAACGGTTCGACGGTCGACCGCTTCCGGCAAGGCGGGGACTTGATGGTGACCCTGTATCACCAGGATGGGAATCTGAAGTTCACGGATATTACTAAGAGCGCAGGCTTGACCGTGAAGGGTTGGGGGATGGGTGTTGCGGTTGCCGATTTCGATAACGACGGATGGCAAGATCTTTTTGTGACGGGTTTTGGGAGGTACGTCCTCTACCGGAATTTGGGGAATTGCCGGTTCGAGGACGTGACGGAAAAGGCGGGTATCAAGGCGGGAGGTTTCGGACAGGGAGCTGCGTGGGGCGATTACGATCGCGACGGATTTGTCGATCTCTTCATCGCGCGCTATTTGAAGATCGATATCAATCACCTTCCGGAGTTTGGTAGTCCGCAGTGCATGATCATGTCCGTGAAAGTCCACTGCGGTCCGCTGGGGCTTGCAGGAGAAACGAACTTACTGTATCGCAATCGCGGAGACGGCACGTTTGAAGAAGTGACGAAGAAGGCGGGCGTGCTTGATTCCGCAGGCGCTTACGGCATGCAGCCGATGTGGTTCGATTACGACAACGACGGTTGGCCAGATCTTTATGTTGCCAATGACGCTGGTCCGAATTACCTGTATCACAACAAACGCGATGGCACCTTCGAAGATGTCAGTTTGATTTCTGGGACGGCAGTTGATGGTAATGGCAAGCCGCAGGGCTCGATGGGAGTCGATGCGGCAGATTTCGATCATGACGGATTGCTCGACTTGTTCGTGCCCGACTACGCATTCCAGTACGACACGTTGTATTGGAATCGCGGCACGGAGGGTTTCCTGGACATTACGACTAAGGCGAATCTGGCGAAGGCGACTTATCCGTATGTGGGATGGGGCACCGGTTTCTTCGACGCGGACAATGATGGCTGGGACGACATACTGGTCACGAACGGCCACGTCTATCCGCAGGCGGACTCGATTCCGGGCTCCGCACCTTATCACGAACCGATTCAACTCTTCAGGAATCTGCGTGATAAGACCTTCGAGGACATCTCGGCAAGCGTCGGCTTTGATAAGCTGCGTCGTGCTTCCTGGCGGGGGGTGGCCTTTGGAGATGTGAATAACGACGGCAAGGTCGATGTGCTCGTGCTCGACGCCGATGGACCTCCCCTGCTGTTGATCAATCGCTCAGAGAGCAAGAACCATGCCGTGCTTTTTCATCTGATCGGCTCCAAGAGCAACCGCGCCGCCATTGGAGCCCGGGTCACGGTTAAGGCAGGAGATCTTTCGCAGTTCGAGGAGGTACGCGGCGGGTCCAGTCTTTTTTCACAAAATGATTTGCGACTGCATTTTGGGCTGGGAGAGCACGCGGTGATGAATCGCGTCGAGATTGCGTGGCCGAGTGGGAAGACAGAGAGTTACGAAAATCTTCCGGCGGATTTGATTTACACGATGGCCGAAGGAGCGGGAATTCGGGCGCGAGTACGATTTAATGCAGAATCATCCAAGAAATAGTTCCGTTACTTATCTCTTTCCTCATTTGCATTTTCGCGCGACAAACTTTTGGCGGGCGCTTGACGACCCCGGGTCGGTTCATCCTCCAGTGGAGTCAGGCGGATTGTGTTTTGGATTCCCTTTCCTTCCATGATGGTGTAGATGGCGTCGGCGGGAACATTGTTGAACTCGTCTCGTTGCCCACTCGGCCAGTCAATTTTGATCTTCTTGATCGTCGACTCTAGTCCCAATCCAAAATGCAGCCGCTGATCGCTCGATGACAAATACCCGCCGCCGCCCCGGACTTCATCAATCTGCTTCATGCGGGTGGTCGTGATTGTGATGCGAGCTCCGATGGCAGCGCGATTGCTTTTCGTTCCGATGAGTCGAAATAAGACGCGGTGATTCGATTCCCTGGTTTCGTTCACGAAAACAGAGGGCGGAGTTCCCACGTTGTAGACGACTACATCGACGTTACCGTCATTGTTGAGATCTCCGAAAGCCACACCGCGGCGCGACTGCGCCACACCGTCGTTGAATCCAGCGGAGCCGCCGATTTCTTCGAAGGTCCGGTCCCCGCGGTTGTGAAAGAGTTGAATGGGCTCGCGGTAGGGAAGTTCGTGTGGAAGAGCTTCGAGAACGGTCGAAACATTTCCATTAGCGACAAGAATATCGGGCCAGCCATCGTTGTCGAAGTCCGCGAATCCAACTCCCCAACGCACGGGAGAATATCCTGAACTGGAGAGCTGCGCGTTCCACGCAACATCGCTGAAACCTTGGGGCATCTGGTTGCGGTAGAGGCTCAGGGGCTGCAGTCCGTAACGAGTCACGATGAGATCGAGCTTCCCGTCCCGATCAAAATCCCCGAAGTCTCCGGCCATGTTGCCCATGGTGCGTCCATCGTCGCTGAGTGCGGTACCGGAGACAAAACCGACTTCTTCGAAGGTTCCGTTGTGTAGGTTGTGATAGAGAAAGTTCGGGCCTACGTCATTGGTCACGAACAGATCGGGCCAGCCGTCGTTATCGTAGTCGCCCCACTCGACGCCCATGCCGCGTTGCCGGCTGGCATTGTGTACCCCTGCTTTTACAGACACTTCTTCGAAAATTCCGTTGCCCTTGTTGTGATAGAGAAATGCGGTTTCGCCCTCCGCCTGCGGCACCTCAATGGAAATTCCCTTATAGTCAAACGACGACTGGCCGGGCTTGGGCAGGTTGTGGATGTCGGAGTGAACGTAGCGTGCCACGAAGAGGTCGAGGTGGCCATCGCGATCGTAGTCGGCCCAAGCCGCACCCACGCTGAAGCCTCCCCCAGAGACACCAGCCTTTTCCGTCACGTCTTCGAACTTGCAGCCGCCGAGATTGTGGTAGAGCACGTTATGCCCGTATCCGGTCACGTATAAGTCGGGCAAGCCGTCATTGTCATAATCGCCGACCGCCACGCCCATGCCCCAACCGCGGACCGTTAACCCAGCGACCTGCGTGATGTCGGTGAAATGGAGATCGCTGTCTTGCCGGTAGAGAGTGACCATGGGATCCCCGCCCTGCAGATAACGGCCGACGGTCGAGTCGCCGACCACGACGATGTCTAATTTACCGTCATTGTCGCAGTCGAACAAAGCCACACCGCCGCCGACCGTCTCGAACAAATAACGTTTTTCCGCCGAAACATGCGGAATTGTGCTGAGGCCAGCCCTTGCTGTGAGTTCTCGAAAATGGACAGGAGCCGCGCCCTGCGGCGCGTTTGAAGCAGCGGTCAATATTCCCAGGATGATGACGAACACCCGCATTGACATCTTAAACTAGTCTCCGAAACAAGGGCTCTATCAACGCGCCGCAGATTCACTGGCAAGCCGCCGCTGCGCATCCGCATCCGCTGGGTTCAAAGCCAAGGCAAGCCTCAACTCACGGATTGCGTTCGAGTGGTCCCCTACCGAAGCGTAACCGTCCGCTAACGCCACGTGCAGGTCAACAAACTTTGGCATAACGTTCTCCAAATTTTGCAATCGAGCTACGCCCGCATTAGTTGCGCCCGTCTTAATCAAAGCAGCCGAATAGATATAATCCACTTGCGGGCTGGCAACCAATTCGCTTTCCAGAGACTTCAGAATCGCAACCGTTTCGGGATAACGCTTGAGGTCGAAGAGGGCCGCGCCCAGGGCGGAGCGTATCGAGCTGTCATCGGGATGTGACCGAAGATATCGGGTTAGAGGTACGATCGCTTGATCGTATTGGTTTGCTGCTAACGCCGCTCTACCTAAGTTGTAATCGATTGCTTCGAGGTTCGGATTCCAAGAGGCGGCTAGTTGGAAAAATGAAACGGCCTCGGAGAACTGGTCGTCCCGCGCAAGGATAACCGCCAAATTGTTGTAGCTGTCGGCAATTGCTGGACTCACTTTGCGTTCGTATGTCTCGATTTGTCTTACCGCTTCGGGATCAGGATCTTTTTGCATTTTTCCCGCGTCGGGGTTGCCATCTACGGAAGACGTGCCAGTCGGCGCAGACGTCAACACCGACGCGCCCGATTGCTCCTGCTCAGAATGGAGCTGCGGATCTTTCCCGGGAATGCCCTGACTCGGAACGTTTTGACCTTGATTCGCAGCAACCGACTGCTTCAACAGCTCGTCGGCGACCTGCAATTCGTCTTTTGCTTCTTTCAGACGTCCCGTCTGCAACAAGAGCCTCCCCAGCAAGTAGTGAGCGCGCTGCACCTGATAGTGATTCCGAGAAAAGTCTTGGGTTAGGGCGATTGACTTTCGCAATGCTGTTTCGGCTTCAGTGCGTCTTTCTGTCTCAGCATAAACTTGACCGAGAGAAAGATAGACATCCGGATTTCTCGGATCGAGCGTGGCCGTGCGGCTTAGATATTGTTCTGCTTCCTTGAGTTGATGCTGACTCAACGCGATGTAGCCGAGCTGATAGAGACTAAGGACATCGTTCGGATGATTCTTCAATTCCTTGCGGAACTCCTCGGCGGCTTCCGGAAATGCGGCATCAGCGAGACCGACCAGATTGGCTGCTCCGAGGGAGTAGTGCGCCCCGGGAAATTTGTCATCCAAAGCTAGCGTCTTCTTAAATTCCAGAATGGCCTGCTCTGGATACCCTGCTTCGGCATAGGCGCGCCCAAACTCCATATGAATGGCTGGCGTGTCGCCGAGGCCTGTAAGCATCTCGGAAAAAATGGTGGCGGCGCGATCGGGAGTTTTGCGCCTTAAGTACGCGACACCGAGCCAATAGCCGTGTTCAAAAGTTGAATCGCCAGCCACCGCAAGTTCGAGTTGCTGCGTCGCTCTTTCGTTCTCATTGCGTCGAAGCAGAATGCGTCCGAGCACAAAATGGGCGCGAGCATTCCGAGGCTCTTCGCGCACCGCAGTTTCGGCGGCGCCCTGGGCGTTCTCCAGATCTCCGAGGGCGCGGCACGCCTCCGCGTAATCAAGACGTAGGGAAACGTCGTGAGGCTGTAGGGGCAATGCTTGCTTCAGGAATCCCTCAGCTTTCGAAACGTCACCCGATTGAGCGCGTCGATTGGCGAGATGCTGCAGAAGTTCTGCGAGGAAAGCTTTGTACTCAACTGCAGCTTGTCCGGAATTGCCAGCAGCTTGCGCGTTTTGGGCAGCCGAGTAATGCTGACGAAGCGAATCGTCAGATTTAGGGTCCTTCGCGGTAGAGTCTGGAATCGACTGGGCAACCAGAAAAGAGCTTGCCGTCCAGAGAAAAACTATCAGGATTCGCGAGTTGTGCACTGTTCTTCTCGAATTCTGTTTCTTACTTATGATGGGCCACCTCCGCGCTTCGCTTAACGCTTTAAAGTTCTGTTTGCACTCCACAGAGTTAAGAGCGGACGCGAACAGAAGTCAAGCGCTCGAAGCATGAAGTGAGTCAGTTTGAACTCTGGGCCCTCAATAGCTGAAGCCTCATTGATTTTTTGCACGTGTTAGTGCGCAGCCAAACCTTCGCCCTTCAAAACACAAGAGCGATAATCGACCTTTCCTCACGCGATAAAAACTACAATTTCGGCGAGGGCTGTTTCTTCAAGTGTCACCGGGGCAGTGCTACAATTCTCGCCGAAACGGAGAGCCCATGCGCTATCGACTGGCTTTGCTTCTGCTTATTTCGGCCGGGCCGCTCTGCCTCATGCAGCAGGCTGGATGTCAGGTTGGAGGCTATGTTCGCGAGGAAACGACTAACGCGGCGCTGGAATCCGTCAGCTTGGAAATATTGTCTTCGGGTACTCGAGCCGCCCCGTCCACCGTTTCGAATATCGATGGACAATTTCATTTCGGCGGTCTGCGCGACGGAGATTTCTACATCATTGCGCGGAAGGACGGTTATGAGAGTACCACAGTGAGCGTATCGGTCATGGCGGGTTCATCCCCAACAGCGCTGATCTATTTGAAGAAAACGCGATCGGATCAACCCAACGGGCCGGGCGGCGAAGTCTCAGCGAGACAACTGGCGATTCCGCCGAATGCGCGGGAAGCTTTCGAAAAGGGGTCGAAGTTACTCTACGAAAAAGCTGATCTGCAGAAAGCCATATCGCAATTTCAACGCGCGATTGACGCCTTCTCCGCCTATTACGAGGCCTATGCGCAGATCGGAGTCGCCGATTACCGTTTGTCTAAATTTACGGAAGCCGAACAAGCCTTGCGCAGGTCGATCGAACTCAGTGCCTCGAAATATCCTGATGCACTTCTGTTGATGGCGCAGATGTTAAATGACCAGCAACGCTTTAGCGATGCTGAAGCAAATGCCAGGGAAGCCATCGCGGCGGGTGATACATCGTGGCATGGTCCGTACGAACTGGCGCGGAGTCTCGTCGGATTGAAGCGGGGCGCGGAGGCGGAGGTCAGCGCCACACAGGCGGCGCAACTCAAACCAGACAATCCGAATATTTATCTCGTGCTCGCCAACGCCCATATCCAGCAGCAGAAGTTTTCCTCTGTGGTGCATGACTTCGATGATTATCTGAAGTTAGCGCCGGATGCTCCGGGAAGTGATCAGATCCGTCAACGCAGGGATCGCATGCGCGAAGCGCTACAGCATACGACTCCGCGAGAGGCCCCCCACTGGTGATCGATGCTTGCGCGAAATCGATACTTTGAAATCGGCGCTGGCACTGGCAATCCCCCATTTACCTTGGCAACAATCCGCTCTCACGGAACATGGAATCGTCGAGCGTCACGCGCGACGACCGCATTTCGCGAAACAGTTGCAGGTTGGATGACATGATAACGCCAGGACTGAGATGAACCGTCGGTGGAAGAGCTGTCTTGCTCGATAGGTGATCGGCTACAAGACGCAGGGCGGTTTGTCCTTGACGGTAGGGCTGCTGATAAATCGATGCAGAGATTGTTCCCTTTTCAAAGTAAGGCGCCATTTCCAAAAAAAGATCGGTCGTAATGAGTTTGACTTTACCCGCCAATCCTCTCGCACCCAGAGCGCGGCACACCGGAAGACAGTTAACCGTATTCACATATAACCCGGCCAAGCCGGGCACACGGCCCAGAAGATCAAACGTCTTCTGAAAACTCTCATCTTCGTCTTCATGCCCCTCGAGAATATCTATGATCTCCCCACCCGGACAGTATCTCGGAAAAGCATCGGAAAAGCCGTCTGTTTTCTTGCGATGATCGAGTGCCATCAGCATTCCGGCCACCACCGCTACTTTCGATTTCGCGGGCACAAATTTTCCCATTAATTCTCCCGCCAGGTGCCCGTTCAACCAAGGTTCCACACAAACGATGGTAGACCGGTGACTCTCCGGAGCGTCGGTCGAAACACAGACCACTCGAACACCTTTTTCTTCCGCCTCATTGACCAGCGGGGATAGACCCTTGGGGTTGCCGGCCGTAAGAACGATGCCGTTCACACCGGCCCTCAAAAGTTCCTCGAGAGCCGTTGTGTCGTTTTCACCCAGAGACGGTACGGGCCGAAATTCAAATTGCGCACCAAGCTGGGTCAGCCGGCGCGCTTCGTCAAGCACACCACTCCAAAGCTGATCGTAAAAAAATCGAATCTCCCGCGGGATGCAGACTCCTATGCGGATACCGACCTTCGATGCAACCAGGGCGCGGGCGGCAAGGTTGGGAGTGTACCCGATCTGACTTACGATTTGCAGGATCCGCTGCCGAGTCGATTCCCGAATTCCAGTTCTACCATGTAACGCACGATCCACCGTACCAATCGAAACATTCGCCAGTTCGGCGATGCGGTGAATGCCGTTTTTATTCTTGTTCATCTCCGGGCAACTCCCCTATCGAGCATCACGTCGGATCGCAGTTTTCATCTCATTCCTTGCGGAATTGCTTGCAATCCCATTTTCCGTGTACGTTTACGATGATATACTCAGGCGCTTTTTGAATCATCGAGGATTATGCGAAACCGCCTTCGAGCTATTTTCTTTCATGTCTTTGCCGCTCCATTCATTTGTCTGTGCCTCTCATTTGCGCAGAACGCGCCGTCCGCATCACCAGCACCTTACTTGGATCCGTCCAAACCAATCTCCGTGAGAGTCGACGACTTAATTTCACGGATGACCCTGGAGGAAAAAGCATCTCAGGTCGTCAATCAAGCGCGAGCCATTCCGCGTTTACAGGTTCCCGCTTACGACTGGTGGAGCGAAGCTCTGCACGGCGTAGCCAATGCGGGCACGGCGACTGTCTTTCCAGAACCCATTGGATTGGCCGCCACTTTCGACACTCCTCTGATTCGTGACATGGCAATCGCAATCGGAACCGAGGCGCGGGCCAAGCACAATCAGGCTGTGCGCGCGGGCCGGCGAGACATTATGGAAGGTCTCGACTTTTGGTCGCCCAACATCAACATTTTTCGAGATCCTCGCTGGGGACGAGGTCAGGAGACCTTTGGCGAAGACCCCTTTCTGACTAGCCGCATGGGCATCGCATTCGTAACCGGGTTGCAAGGTGATGATCCAAAGTATCTTCGCGTGATCGCCACGCCTAAACACTTCGCGGTACATAGCGGTCCCGAACCGGCGCGTCACACGATAAATATTCAAGTCTCCAAGCATGACATGGAAGACACGTATCTACCCGCTTTTCGAGCAACCGTCACTGAGGGTAAGGCGGAATCGATTATGTGCGCCTACAACCGCGTGAACGGCCAACCCGCCTGCGCTAACTCCTTCCTGCTAAAAGACCAGTTGCGCGGAGCGTGGAAGTTCCATGGCTATGTTGTATCTGACTGCGATGCGATCGTCGACATATTTAAGGGCCATCAATTCACTAAGAGCCAAGCCGAAGCCGCCGCGGTTGCGATGAAAACTGGTATGGACAATGAGTGTGCGGACTTCTCAACGAGAGGGAATGACAACTCCGATTATCTGCCGTTTATTGATGCCGTGAAGCAAGGACTGATGACCGAGAGAGATCTCGACGTGTCGCTGAAGCGCCTGTTCACAGCTCGTTTCAGGCTCGGAATGTTCGACCCTCCCGAGGGTGTGGTTTATGCCCAAACACTGGATTCAGAGATCGACAGCGAAGCTCATCGCGCGCTTGCGCTGAAGGCTGCCAATGAATCGATTGTGCTGCTGAAGAACAATGGCGTTCTGCCACTCAGCCCCGGCATTAACAAGATCGTTGTCGTTGGTCCGCTCGCCGAATCGGACGGGGTGTTGCACGGCAACTACAGCGGTACAGCTTCCCACGCAACGACCGCGCTGGAAGGTATTCGGAAGCAATTCCCTGCCGAAGTCACATTCCTGCCAGGAATGAATTTCCTGCGCCCGCAAACCGTGATTCCCTCCGCGGTACTTTCCACCGAGGACGGGGCCGCTGGCCTGAAGGGTGAATACTTCAATGGCGATAATTTTTCTGGAACGCCGCAGGTAGTGCGCGTCGACAAGTTCGTCAACTTGCAACTCTCCCACCCCGACGCTTCGTCACTTACCCCACCGACAGGAATGAGAGACTTCTCGGTCCGCTGGACGGGCTTTCTGACTCCGGGTGAGTCTGGCTCCTATCAGATAGGCTTGACTGGATCGATGAATCAGCTTCGGATAGACGGCCAAATTCTGGTCGATGACCTCTCGCAGCACGATCCCACTCCGACGACGAAAACGCTCCAACTCGAAAAAGGACATCGCTACGCCGTTAAGATCGAGCACTCGCGCGGCGGCGACACCAAATTCGTTTGGCTCCATCTGATCTCAGATCCCGTAGCCGACGCCGTTGCTGCCGGTGACCAGTCTGACGTGGTGATCGCAGTTGTCGGCATTACGTCGCAGCTCGAAGGCGAGGAAATGAAGGTCGAAGTGCCCGGATTCGAGGGGGGCGACCGTACCAGCCTCGATTTACCCAAGGCAGAAGAGGATCTTCTGGAAGCTTTGAAGACCACGGGAAAGCCGTTGGTCGTCGTCCTTATGAATGGCAGCGCCCTGTCGGTCAATTGGGCCAGCGAACACGCCGATGCGATACTCGATGCATGGTACTCGGGTGAAGAGGGAGGCACAGCTATTGCTGAAACACTAGCGGGTCTTAATAATCCCGCGGGCCGCCTTCCCGTTACGTTTTATAAAGGCATCGATCAGTTGCCAGCCTTCGAAGATTATGCAATGAAGAATCGCACATACCGCTACTTTGAGGGACAGCCGCTTTATCCCTTCGGCTATGGACTCAGTTATTCGAAGTTCGAGTACAGCAACCTGACACTTTCGAGTCCAAAACTAAAGGCGGGCAACGCGCTTGACGTAGATGTCGATGTCAAGAACGCGGGCCCGGTCGCGGGCGACGAAGTGGTTGAGCTTTTCTTGAGTTTCCCAAAGCTCGCGGGCGCGCCGATTCGGGCGCTACGCGGTTTCACGCGGCTCCATCTGGCTGCGTCGGAATCTCAGCACGTGCGCCTCACACTGAGTCCGCGGGACCTTAGCTTGGTCAACGAGGCCGGCGATCGTATCATTGCGGCTGGTGTTTATAAGATCAGTATCGGAGGAGGTCAGCCGGCAGCGTCGACCTCGGGTGCGGAGGTTCTCTTCTCGATCCAGGGAAATGAAAAACTTCCCGAGTAAATGTCATGGTCGCGGCCGGGACAAACGCAGGGACGCCATCGCGGAGCAGCCCCAACGTCAGCCTGGGCAGTTGCCTCGTGTGTCCATCGGCAAACGGTAGGACCGCCCCATCAGCTGCCAAATCAGTAAGTCCAAGAAAAGGGTAAATCGCAAAGCTGGCTTCGTCTTCTCACCATCGGTGATTTGTGATTTGTCCGAGCGAATTATTGTGTCGAACTTCGAAAATTAGGCGCGACTATTTCAACTCGATAAATGGCGTTCAAAACCATCTTCATAAATCCGGTGTGGCCTCTCAGATGTATAGGTGTAGAGGCGGTGCGAGGGTTGGTCGCGAAGCTAGCGGCAGGCTTGCGTCTCTCTCTCGCTTGCCTTGTCAGCTTTTCTTCAGGATCCAAACGCAGCATTTTGGCTGTGTTATACACCTATCTTCCTTCGAGGGCGCGTTAATGAGCTTTGGGGCCGGTTGGATATTTCTTCGCCAGCTCTTTGATAATGTCGTCGGGCGGATTACCACCCTTGCACGTCGGATGTCCAAAGCCACTCGGGCTGGTGTTGTTTGACCAGTCAAGAATCATATTGTCGTTATGATCGGGAGAAGGTCCCATCGGCACGGCGTCGAGTTGCAACTGGTGGCGTACCTTCCAAGCCATGATGTGGTCGGCGCAAGATGTATCGCCGCTTAGACCAAGACCCCCGACGATTTTCCCCTTGGAGTCATACAAGGGCAGTCCTCCACCAAAAACGATTACGCCGCCGATCGGCCTCCCGACCATTGGATCTTCGGGCGTGCCAAAAGATGGAGCGGGTCCGAAGACAGCCTGCGCATTCGGAGGCGCGCTCGTTGTCAGGCTGTAAAGGCTTTGCCCGGGTTGTGAGGCCGCGAAGACATTGGCCGTTGAAAGAGCGTAATCCGACGAACTAAGGGCATTTGCCGTATTGGCTTTCTCGGCAGCGATGGCACGACTGCCGGGCCATTGTTGTCCGCGATCGGTGCCGCTAAAAACCACGGCACAAACGATGCCATCGCGGTTCACCGTGACCGCCCACTCCTGATTGCCAAGACCACTATTGCCGGTTGCCCCTTCTTTGACCACGGCCTGTAATACACTGCGCAATTTTGTGTGATCGGGCAATGAAGAGCAGTCGGGCTTGGACTGGCCGAAGGCCGGGAACGCGAACAGTAATACGAAAGAAGAAAGCAAGGGCGTCAGGAATCTGAAAATCGTTGAACGTGACATGTGGAACCTTTCGTTATCTATTTGAGCTGTCGCAGGTATGCGACTAAGTCTCGCAACTGCTGACCGTTGAATTGTGTAAGGTTGGGCATTGCCGCATCAGGCTTCAGAGATTGAGCGTGCGTGACCCAGGCTTCCAGATAGGCATCGTTGTTCGGATACGAGTTAGCCGCTATGTTCATGCGGCTGGCAATGTGCGTCAAATCGGGAGCTACTCGTCCGCCTGCCAAAGTACCTCGTACTTGATGGCACATGGAACATGGTCCCGCCATGAAGATCTGCTCGCCACGGCGTGCTGCGTCCGTTGAAGGCTTGGCGCCGGACTGCAACTGGCCCTGTACCCAGGCTTCGTAGTCCGCGGGCTGTTGCGCGACTACGACAATCCGCATATGCGCGTGCTGAGCACCGCAGTATTCGGCGCAGGTGCCCGTATAAACACCTTCCTGATCCGCCTGTATGCGGATGAAGTTGGGATGGTCGGGAATCAGATCGACCTTGCCGTGGAGTGTGGGAACCCAGAAAGAATGGATTACGTCGAGCGAACGCAATTCGATATCGACGGGCTCGCCAACAGGAATGTGGATCTCGTTGGCCGTAGTGAAACGCTGCGCGGGAGCGCCCAGATATTGAACTTCCCACCACCATTGTCGGCCAATAATTGCGATGCTGGGACGCAGGTCGTGATGCTGGCTGTCATGGACTGGAAAACTGGCCATTAATCTCAACCCTAGAACGAAAAGCACCCCGAGTACACTCAGCGGAAATGCTAGGCCACCCCAGGCAATCCAGCCCTGGCCGCCGCCGACGTCAACGGGCTCATGCTCGGCGAGCGTGCCACGTCGACGCGATATCGCCCAAGTGATCAGGACCCACATGACCACGGTAATTGCAAGAAAGATGATCAGCATCAACCAGGACAGTTGCGCAATCTTATCGGCGGCCGGCCCGCGAGGATACAGCGTGGACTGCGATCGCTGGCATCCGGAGAGCAGCAACAACGACGCTACGGTGCACACTTCCTTCATGGCTAGTCCTTCTGCGTCGACTGGGTTGGGTGAATGATGGCAGGAGGCGCCACCTGTTCGTGGGCTGGAACCTCAGGAGGTTCCGGCTCCTCCGATGTCCGCATAGACTTGATATACGCCACCAGTTTCCAGATTTGTTCTTCTGGGATTTTGGTACCCCATGACGGCATGCCCGCACCGCGGCCTTCGGCGATCGAGTCGAATATCTGGTCATCACGATCGCCGTAAAGCCAAACCTTGTCGCGCAGGCTTGGCCCCATACCACCTCCCGCGTGGCCGCCGTGGCATCCGGAGCAGTTGTACCAGTTAAAAAGTTTGCGGCCTTCCTGCAAGGCTACGGGGTCGTTAGCGAGGGGATTCGTCTGGAATGTGAAATGCTTGCCTGCGCCGGGGATTGGTCCCACGGCTGTGGCGTGCATCGGCAGAGAGACTGCAGCGGCACCTGGAGCCGAAGCTCTCTGACATCCGACTGCGCCGAGCAGAAGAAGACCGATGGTGAAGGTGATATGTTTTTGCATTCTGGCACACTTCATTCGCATGTCACCTCCGGACTTGTCACCAACGGCACGGCATATGACTCGAGTAATTGACGAATCTCAGGGCGGTAGCGAAGAATGAATTCGTTGAGTCTGGCGCGCAACGCCTCATTCCCGCGTCGAACTCCCATCGAAATAGCGAAAGACAGCGGCAGTTGCCGGTCGGCGGGAGCTGCGCAAACGGGAGTGGTCTCCAGCGGCTCGGAAGAATGTTCAGAAAAATAGCCGCCCAAAGGGCCCCACACAACGGCAACATCGATCTCTTTATCCGCCACTGCGTGCACAATATCTGACCCAGGATTCTGTTCTGAGAGTTTGCCAAATATGCTGTAGCCCTCCACGTTGCGGGCAAGACCCCGACTTAACAGCGCCGTTGTCGAAGGCATGGCCTCGTCATTTTCGCCAGTCACATGAACGCCAATGCGAAGATGTTTCAATCGTGGATCGTCGAAAGACTCGATACGAAGATTGCGATCACGACGGGATACAAATACGTACGTAGAACGAAAATAGGGAATGGTCGTGCTCGCGACCTCGATCCCGGATGGGACCTCCATCACCACGTCGCAAACTCCCGCCTGCAGGGTGTTGCGAAAGAACTTATGGCGTTGCGGGAACCAAAAATAAGACAACTTCATGCCAAGATCGCCGGCTGCCAGTTTCGCCAGTGCATTCTCGAAGCCCTGCTGCTGCTCGTTGGAATAAGGGAGATTGTTCGGGTCGGCACACACTCGCAATTCTTGGGTACCCGCCAGGCCGGGCACCGCACAGAAAAATAAAAATGTCGCCAGCTTCCTAATAGCCGAAGACATAGACTGCTCCTCCCGGATTCGTCATCTGTTTGATTTTCTTCATGGCGCCGACTACGCCGAGCGCGGCGTAATCGTCGTCGGTCGACACGCTGGGCAAAGCAACGGCGCCCATCCAGCCTCCGATGCCGACATAGATCGCGACGTATTGCTTCCCGTCGGGACCGATGAAAGTCATGGGATTTCCGATGATGCCGGAAGTGAGCTTCTGTTGCCAAAGAACGCTTCCGCTGCGTGCGTCTACCGCGCGGAACCATCCATCCATGGTCCCGTAAAACACAACATCTCCCGCCGTGGCAAGCACCCCGCTATAAACCGGAAGGTCACTCTCTTTGATCCCCCAAACCTCCTTCGCATTCGCCACATCCCACGCGATTAGTTCACCCTGGTATCCGCCGGGTCCTGGATACATGCGGACACTGGCTCCCAAATAAGGAGTGCCGGCAATGTAATTGACGTCTTCGCCGGAATAGTCCATGCAAGTGTTGTGCGCCGGGATGTATAGATAACCCGTCTTCGGCGAGAACGACGAGGGGACAAATTCTTTACCGCCGGTAGAGGACGGGCAAACTCCGCGAGCGTAGTGGTTGGTGTGCGGACGCTTGTCAGGATCTTCCACGGGAAGACCTGTTTTGAGGTCATAACCCTTAGCCCAGGTGACTGGAACAAAATTTTCTGCCGAGAGAACTTCGCCGGTCTCTCGATCAAGTACGAACATGAAGCCGGTACGGCCGGGATGAAGAAGCAGCTTTCGCGTCTGGCCTTTCCATGGCATATCAACGAGAATGTTCTCCATGATCTCGTCGTAGTCCCAGCCGTCGTGTGGTTCGATCTGGTAGGCCCATTTCGCGGCTCCCGTCTCCGGGTTGCGCGCCCAAATTGTGATTGACCATTTATTGTCCCCGGGACGCATGTCATCGTTCCATACTCCCGGATTGCCCGTGCCGTAATAGATAAGATTGAGTTCGGGGTCGTAAGAAATCCAACCCCAGATCGTTCCACCGCCCATATGCCACTGATCTGGCGTCCACGAACTCACGCCGAGATCTTTCCCTTGATCTTTCGGATAGAAAGGCTTGAAGTCTGCGCCAATGAGGGCGTCTTTATCGGGTCCGCTGTTGTAAGCGCGCCATAAGATCTTGCCGGATTTTAGATCGAGCGCGGTGAGGTTTCCGCGAACCCCAAGTTCACCACCGCTGTCCCCAACCAGTACGACATTCTTTACAACAATGGGGGCCATGGTGACGGTCTCACCAAGATCTTCATCTCCAACACAGGTTTTCCACACCAGTGTTCCCTTGTCCGCGTCGACTGCAATCGTGTTGTCATCGAGCGTGTTGTAGATGATTTTCCCTTCGGCGTAACTGGCGCCTCGATTGACGACGTCGCAACACGCGATTCCCTGCGAGCGCCCATCCGGATTGGGTTCAAATCTCCACTTCATGGGATAACCGGGTTTGGTCAGGTCGAGGGCGATCAGATAATTCGGAAACGGCGTGACCATGTACAGAGTTTTGTTTACAACCAGCGGGCCTCCTTCGTGCCCGTGTGGAATTCCGTCGGCCATCATGCCCACGACGTGAAGATTCTTGACGTTACCCGTATTGATTTGCGTGAGAGGACTAAAACGTGTGTTCGCGTAGTCGCCAGCGGGCATCGTCCAATCACCGGTGGGTAGTGGACTGACGAGATGAATTCCGGGTTGCAGGCCAGGGACGGCGGCGGGAGCATTCTGACCACATACCGAGGCCATCATGAACACCGTGAACAGCGTGTAAGAGAAAATGCGCTTCATTGCTCTCGCTCCGATCTTTCGTCGTCAGCGCTCATCGTCATCACCTCGGCTTGGTCACCGCAACGTGTATAAATACGCGGCTACGTCGCGCGCCTGTTTGTCATCAAGGCCCAGATTCGGCATCGCTGTGCCCGACTCCACAGCAGGCGGATTCTCGATCCATCGCACCAGGTTGTCAGGCGTGTTCGGAAGTTCTCCCGCGATCGTGCTGCGGCGACTGAAGGAATTCAGCGGCGGTCCAATTTCGCCCTTCGCGGCATGAATTCCCGGAATGCTGTGGCATGCGCCGCAACCCGAAGCCAGGATGATGTTCCTGCCGTCCCGGGCGTCTCCGGCAGTAAGGCGGTAGGGTGCGGTCGTCCGGCCACCGGTGCAACCGAAGAGCAGAAGAATGGGCAATACTGGAGCCAATAAAACCTTTCCCTTCATCTGGCCCTCACACAAAGCTCGATGATGGCAAGGGGAATGCCTAACAAAATGATTCCGACGCCCAACGTGAAACTCACAAAAACTCCTATCAGAGCCATATATTCCTCGCGGCCACGTCCTTCGGCGTTTGCGAGACTTCCGCCCCGGGAAAGTTCGCGCCAGTTGCGGAACGACACTCCGCCAGCGGAAATGGCGGTTAACAAAAGTAAGAACGTGACTACGAAGTAAAGAACCTTCAGTCCTGGTTCAAGCCGGGCTCCGCCATACTGCTCCTGTCCGAGGCAGGCCCGCCACGTGATCAGGAGGTCGATAATTCCGAGCGCTATCCACGACGCAACGGAACCCGCGAACCCAAACCACAGGCGGCCCGGCGATATGTGAGGTCGACTTGGAGCCTGGTCGTTCATACAGTCACAAGTGAGGTCCTATATAAAGAATCGCAACCACAAAAATCCAAACGACATCCACGAAATGCCAATACATAGCTGCCACGTGAAAAGGACGATAGGGCGACTCTCGGGCCGCCGCATATCTTGGCAGAACCAACACATACGCAAGCATCAAAAGTCCCACGATGACGTGGGCCGCGTGGAAGGTGGTAATGGTGTAGAAAATTGATCCGTAGGAGTCGGTGTAGGGCGTCAAATGCTCCCAGTGGGTGCGGTACTCAAAGGCCTGAAGCGTGAGGAATCCGAACCCGATCAAAATGGTCAGGGCGAGAGCCATGCGTCCCGCTCGGTATCGTTGTTTCCTAACCTGCAGCTCGCCCCAGCGCAGCACCACGCTGCTCACAATCAAGACGACTAGCATAGGAATCGCAAAGTTTAGCTTGGGGAGTTCTTCGATCCTCCACCGGTCTTTATTGTTCTCCAGCATGAAATAACTCGCGAACAGCGAGATGAAGAGAAAAGACTCGGTCAGGATGACCAGCCTCATCGCAAACGTGCCCCGCTCGGTTTCGAGCGGCGCCCGGATCGGACGGACGGGAACAACGGTCGCCGTGGTCATGCCAGTTCTTCCTCCGGTCTCGGCCACAACCAATAGTAGGTGGCAAACAAGGTGCTCCCGATACCGGCCAAGGCGACCCACATCCATTGAAAGATCAGTGCCACAAATAGCATCATGAGAGCGAGCGCGACGAGCAGCGGCGAGATCGTATCCTCGGGCATTTTCATGATGGATTGCGGCTCGGCATCCAGCCATGTTGTCGAAAGTGTCTCGCGGCCTTCGTCGAGTACGCGCTCATTGTTCGGGTCGTCTTGTTCATCGTGGTCGTCCCACAACGGGTGACGAGAGATGACGGTGGGAATATGGACGGTGGCATACGGAGCAGGCGGAGAATCTGTCTCCCATTCAAGCGAGTCTGCGTTCCACGGATTCTTGCCTGCAATCACGCCCACGTGTTGGCTGCGAAAGAAGTTGATGACGCTGAGCAAAATGCCGGTTCCAAATACGAAAGCGCCGATCGTCGCCGTCATATTCAGCCCGTCCAAACCGAGACCTGCGGGGTAGGTATAGATGCGCCGCGGCATGCCGCCGAGTCCCGCCAAATGCATCGGAAAGAAAGCCAGATTGAAGCCAACGAACATCACCCAGAAACTCCATTTGCCCAGCCGCTCATCCAGCATTCGCCCCGTCATCTTCGGCAACCAGTAATGGAATGCAGCGAATACTGGGAACACATTCGCTCCGATCAACACGTAGTGGAGGTGTGCGACCACGAAATAGGTGTCGTGCACCTGCCAATCCACAGGAATGATCGCCGTGAAAATTCCGTTTAAACCCCCAATTACCAGGAGCGCAAGAAAACCCATCGCGAAGTGCATGGCCGCGGTGGGAACGGGGCGTCCCTTCCAAATGGTCGCGATCCAGCAGAACACTTGCACGGCGCTGAAGATCGAAATCGTCATACTGCCCGCGCTGAAAAAACTCATGGCCATGTCTGACATTCCCACCGCAAACATGTGGTGCAGCCATACACCAAAACCAACGACTCCCGTTAATACAGTTGAGATCGCGACGTACGGATACCCGACAATTGGCCGCCGCGAGAAGACAGGAATGATCATCGAAGCCATCCCAGTCGCAGGCAAAAACACCACATAGACCCAAGGGTGTCCAAAGAACCAGAACAACTGTTGCCAAAGTAACGGCTCGCCGCCCAAACGCGAATCGAAGAAATGCGTTCCCCATCTCCGATCCAGTTCGAGGAATACGCAGTCAACGGTCAGCGCCGGGAGTGAGATTAAAATGGCGAAGGAGATCGTCAACGTGCTGTAGAGAAATAGCGGCATGCGGCTGATGGTCATGCCAGGAGCTCGCAATCGAAAGATCGAGACAATGAAATTGATGGCCCCGACGGTTGTAGAAATGGTCAGGAAGATCAGGGCGAGAGCGTAGAAGTCCATGCCGTATCCGGGCGAGTAACGAAGGCTGGTATATGGCGCATAAGCAAACCAGCCGCCGTGCGGAGACTGTCCCATGAATGCGCTAACGTAAAGAAGAATGCCCGACAGCACGAAAGTCCAATACGAAAAGGCATTCAGTCGCGGATATGCCATGTCGCGCGCGCCAATCATCAGCGGAATCAGATAATTCGCAAAGCCGGAAAGGATAGGTGCGGCATACCAGAAGATCATGGTCATGCCGTGCATTGTGAAGAGCTGGTTATAAGTTTCAGGTGTGAGCCATGACTGATCGGACCGCGCCAACTGGATGCGCATGATCAGAGCCTCAACCCCGCCGATAATCAGAAAGATGAACGCTGTCGCCAGGTAGCGATGACCGATTCCTTTGTGATCGACGGTGGCAAACCAGCCATGGACTGTCTTGGGAGTTTCCCAAATTTCTTGCAGGCGCTGCTGGACCGCGTTGGTGCCGGCGCTCATTAAACTTTCCCTAGCCCTGTCTAACAAAAAACTAATGGGCGCACTAGAGATGTTTTCGGAACAAAAATGGATGCCCGGAAGTGGCTAATTTCGTTCACGGCTTTTTTGCAGAGTCGGGATCTTAATAAGGTTTACGGCCTACGAACGACCTCCTCGGTGGATCATATTCGCCAATAAAATAGCCTCGAAATCAGATTCCCTGCGTTATGCAGCACAATACATTCGCCGCCCGCCACTCACGAGTTCGTGTTTCGTGGAAGTCACAGATCGGGAAGTTGTGTTTGTGGCGAAGGACGCGAAAGCCGAAAGTTTGGCACCCACGCGACGTCAAATCTTTAGATTTTGTAAGTCTTTTGCACCCCACGTAACAGACTGGTAGCAACATCAAATGGGGTCTCATCCGCCTGTAGTACTTCGCCGGTTCCACGTCCAGTTGGGAACTCTCCTCGTAGCCGATCACCAACGTTTCTTTGCCGCAGCGTTTGCATACTCGCTGGTCAACCGGATCATGCACAGCCAGACCTGAAAACGCCATACGAGCGGCCCTCGGTTCCCCATTTCTAATAATGAGCAATATTGAACAGCGGCAGCATTGCGAATCGGGTATTTTTTATTTTTTCGGCAGCCGGCCGCAAACGCTGCCATTGGTCTTGGTTCCAGCACGGGTTCCCAAAAGCTCGAAAACGGGAGTTTCGTCTCTTCAGCGCGATTCTTGTTGACATTGCAGAGAGACTCCAGAAGATACGCCTCTCGGATGGGGGCGCCACAGAAGCCTACGCCAGTAGAAACACGCTGGATAAACCGTTGTAGTCAGGGAGCATACGAATGCGAATTCCGGGAAATGGGATGGCATCTCGGATTCTTCTGTCTCTTATTTTGTTTCTTGTCGTAGGCTTGGCATTGGCTTCTGGCCAGACCGCTCCGCCCCCGCCGGCTAATAGTGTTTCCTCTAGTCACCCGCCGACCGCCCCTGCGCCCTCCGCTGAAGCCTCCAAGTATGTGGGCGCGGAGACTTGCAAGACCTGTCACGAAGAGATCTACAACGCGTGGGAAAAGACGCCGCACTGGAAGACCACACTGAACACAGAAGGTGGCCCCTCAAAGCAAGGTTGCGAGGGCTGCCACGGTCCCGGAGCCGAGCATGTGGCTGGGGGCGGCGACGTAAGCAAGATATTTAATCCCGCGAAGCACTCCGCCAAAGAGGTTGACGCCAAGTGCCTGACCTGTCATGCGGGAGCGCACCCGAACTTTGACCGCTCGCCTCACGCCAAGGCGAACGTCAGCTGTATCAGCTGCCACAGCGTTCATCAAAGCAAGGAAGAAGATAGCCTGCTGAAGGCTCCGCAGCCTACCCTTTGCTTCCAGTGTCACGCCGACACTAAGCCGGCGTTCAATATGCCGTTCCACCACAAGGTGAACGAAGGCTTAATTACGTGCAGCGATTGCCACGACGTGCACGGCACCTTCGGAGCTAACAACCTGAAGTCCACGGCCGACCAGAACATGATCTGCACCAAGTGCCACACCGAGACGCGCGGGCCGTTCGTCTTTGAACACGTCGCGGTCAAGGCCGAGGGGTGTTTGGGATGCCACACTCCGCACGGTTCCCAGAACGCGCGCCTGCTGAACATGCCGGCTATCAACCCTCTCTGCAACCAGTGCCACAGCGGCGTAGCTAACAACACGATTCACGGAATGGGCGCCGGGTCGTCGGAAACCATAACTTGTACGAACTGCCACACGAATATCCATGGCTCGAATATGAATGCGGCGTTCCTCAGGTAGGAGTCGTTGATTGCATCGCGACTTGGAGAATTGCTGAGGCGAGGGCCGCGTGTCGATTGCGCGTAGGGGATTCAAGGTCTCGACGAGCAATGTTTCTCCAGTGAGGCTTTGAAAATGAAACCAGGATGGATATCCCGCAGGCTGATTGAAAAACATTCTCTTGCGGCTGCGCGATGCATTTTCTGGGGCATGGCCGCAGCCATTTTGGGCGCAACGGGGGGTACCGCCGTCGCGCAGCTTCCTATATTTGTATCTCACCAGACCGCTCCCGATGGTTACACGCTTCATGAGTCTATCGATCTGGGTGGACATGTGGCCAATATCGACGGCAGCGGTGCCATGTACGACACTCTAGTCAACCAGCAGTCCGGTCCGCGCATACTGGGCGAGACCTATGAACTGCGCGCGCTGCCGGGCACGAAGAACACCCTCGTCGATCATTTGAAAGCCTTTACCAGCGGGCTCGGCGGCGATTCCAACAACGTTGCCAAGCTGGACTTTTCCAAGGGCAAGCTCTACGAATTCTCCGGCTTGTTCCGCCGCGACCGCCAGTACTTCGACTACAACCTGCTGGGCAATCCGAACCTTCCGCCCGGCCAGTCGATTCCAATCGGTCCCCCCGCGGAGCCGACGGGTTCTTACCCGTGGCCGCAGGTAACGCAGTCGCCGTTTTTGAACAACTCGGTGCGCCGCATGACGGACACAAACCTTACACTGTTCCCGCTGTCGAAGGTGACCTTCCGCGTCGGGTACTCGCAAAACATCTTCCAGGGTCCGAGCCTGACGCCTAGCGGTTATCAGGTCGCCGGCTCCTACGACCTGCTGCTCCAGGAGTATCAGCGCAACAGCACAGATGACTGGACGGAATCGATCGACTGGAAGCCGGTATCGCGGACGCGGTTGACCTATGAAGAGCGGGTGACTCACTACAAGGGCGATTCCTCTTTCAGCGGAGCACCCCAGTATTTCAACCTGCAGGAAGCGGACGGATTGAGGGTCGCCGTGCTCCAGAACTACGACAATCCGATCAATAAGCCGGTCGGCATCACCTGCAACGCCGGCGTTGGACCCTCACCAATTTCCCCCGCGCAGACTCCGAACGGTTTGCCCATCGTCGATCCGGCGTGTAATGTGATTAGCAGCTATTCGCGTTCTCAGCCAACCCGCGAAATCTTCCCCACCGAAATCTTCAGGTTCCAAAGCTCCAGCATCAAGAACGTTACGATGAACGGCAACGTTCGCTACACCTACGCGAACACAAGCTTGGCGAACTACTACGACGACTTCCAGGGTCTGGCGGGAAAGACCCGCGAACTCACATTTGCCGGCAACGCCCGCGCCAAGCGCGAAGCGATCGCCGCCGACTACGGCGTCACTTGGCAGGTGTTGAAAAAGCTCAGCATCTCGGAGCAGATCGACTACTCGAATGTGCACCAGCCGGGAGTTGCCAACATGACGAGTCTCACCACCGTGACTGCCGCAACACCGAACATCAATAGCACTGCGTTAACCACAACGGTGATCAATACTCCGACCACCCCGCCCACGGGCACGTTTGAAGGCAGTCCGAGCGTGGCTACGCCGCTGTTTGACTTCTTCGGCCAGAAGTTCATCACGAACAACCTCACCGCGACGTACGATCTCACGGATCGCACCATGTTTACGCTCACTTGGCGCCATCAGGAGCACGACATCAGCGAAGGCGCCGCGAACACCACGGGATACCTGACCGGCATGGCCAACTACACCATTAACGAGAACGGCGGCACCTTCGGCGTCGCCATGCAGCCGGCGAACAACTTGCGCATCAACGGTTCGGTCGAGGTCTTGTACGCCGACAATGTCATCACCCCGGTCGCACCCCGCGAACTTCAGCATTACAGAATTCACACGACTTATCGACCGAAGACCTGGGCAACGTTCTCCGGCGCATACAATGACCTCGAGCGCCACAACAATACGAACAATACAGGCATAGCGTCCGTTGATGGCCCGCTCCAGCATGTCGATCATAGCCGCACGCTGAGTTTGAACGCCGACCTGATGCCGAACCAGCACTACGGGTTCGACATCGGCTATGCCTACAGCGACGTATACACGGCGACCAACGTCTGCTTCCTGGGCACGGCCTCGAGCCCGACCATACCAGGCGCCGCGACGCCCACCGGCGTGGCTTGCCCGTCTCCGCCTCCCCGCGGGGGAACGGGGCCTTATACTTTTGGTCCGGCTAGGGATTTCATGAACGCTCCGACGCAGTATGCGTCAGTAGCCTTGGCGCTTTCGCCGATCGACAAGTTCCACGCCAACATCGGCTACCGAATCAGTTCGGTCAATGGCAGCCGCTTTTTCAACGATCCGCGCGATGTGAACGGATCCCTGGTTTCTAGCTACCAGACGCCTTTTGTGAATCTCTCCTATGCGATGCGAAAGAATCTGGTCTGGAAAAGCGAGTATAACTACTTCGGCTACGGCGAGGGTGGGCCTTCGGGAGCACAGTATTGCAATGCCTCCAGCACGCTCCCAACGCCGACTATGCCGGCTCCGGTCGTGCCCTGCAGCACGCTACCCAATACTGCGATGAGCGGTCCGGCCTCCGGGTTCACTGCTCCTCGGAACTTCCATGCAAACAACGTAACCGTCGGAGTGCATTACGAGTTCTAAGAACATCCCTTAGCCTTACTCACGGCGTGGCCGAGAAAGTCTGCCTTTAAGTCGAGGGCGTTATCGCAGCACTGCAGCTACAAGGAAAGAAAGTAGCCGTCTCCAATGAATCTGCGAGAGCGAATCCGAGACTTAGCGCAGCCGATCTACTTTCTAGGCCAGAACACTGTCATGCTTGCAGGCGCTGTGATTACTACAAGCACGGCGTTTACGACCGTCGCTTTCTGGTTCTACGAGATCTTCTTGCCCGGACCGCCGCATCCTTATATCGGCATTCTTTTCTTTTTGATCTTGCCGGCAATCTTCGTCTTCGGCTTGCTTCTTATTCTAGTTGGCATTTTTCTGAGGCTGCGGAGTCTGCGCGCTACCGAAAAGCTGCCGAAGACTTTCCCCGCCATCGATCTGCACCTGCCGGTGGTACGGAGGACCTTTGAATGGGCGGCGCTGGCGACTGGCATCAATCTTCCCTGAATTGAGCTAAAGCCGCTGGCGCACCCTTTTCCGGTGAGCAGAGCTTGCCCTTTCTGACGAGTTTGTTGTTGGGAACTAAGTTCGACCGAGCATGGCGCGAAGAGAGCAAATTCTAGCTGGCTTTGAGGGTAACAAGGGCCGCAGAAGTTCGTCTGCTAAAAAGCAAACCGCAGGATGCTCTCTTCACGCTCGCAATATCAGACCGGACCGGATGCACGTCTCATACGGTGTATGAGTTTAATCTTGAAAACAGGCATTATCGAGATTTTTGCCTTACCATGAACCCACGCTGGGCAGTCTCCTTGAGTTCCATGGCGTCATTCGCGTTGATAGCCACGGCTCCCCCCGATGGCCGGACACTTAATCTAGAAGGTCAGCCGCTGGTCATAGTTCTCACACCGGGGAAGGGATGGCGACTCCTCCTTCACACTCAATCATGATCAGTTGGGAATGTTGAAACAGATCGGGGCTTACGAGAGTTCTGAAACGACTCTGCGGAAGAGCGCATAGTCGAGGGGGAGTCGGTCGGCAGAGCATGGCGGATTTACCAACTTTAAACTGCCCTGAGTTACACACATTTGTGCGACACGCGTGGGGTAACATGGTTTGGAGACTTGGCGGTTACGGGTCTCGGTAGCAATACAGCATCGATCTTGCTCGGTAAGAGCGCAAGAGCGCGGGTAAACTTCAAGCCTCCAGTCACGTACACCACCGATTTCACTCCTGCCGGGTCTAACGGCACAATTCCCCGACTTCGGCGTCCGTGCCCGACCTTCGCCCTAGCGAAAGCGACGGACCAGCAACGTATGGCGGTCCGATCGATACAGCCCCAGCACGTAGAGAGTGGCTTTCCCAGCCGTAGAAAAGATCAGCTGGCGAATTCTTAACAGCGGCTCATCGTGTTTTACCTGCAGAAGATTCGCAGTGGCAGGAGTCGCGGCGGTGGCATCCATCTCTTCGTCTGCATACGCGATCTGGATCCCGTAGGTCCCCTCCAAAATGGAAAAAAGTGAGCCCCGCGCAACCGCTGTTTTGGTGAGGCCCGAAAAGTCTTCCGCGGGAAGATAACAGGTTTCCACCGCAAACGGTTCATCCGCCGCCAGTCGTAAGCGTTCGAGTTTTAGCAGTCGCGCGTTGCTGGCTAAGGCAAGGCGCGCTGCGACCTCCTGCTCGTTGTCAACGATGCCGAATGACAAAACTTTCGAGCAAGCCGTCAAACTTCGACCCGACATCTGTTCTGTAAAACTGGTCAGCTTATTGAAATGAATCTTGGGAGGCGCGACAAAAGTTCCCGATCCCCGCCTCCTCTGCACGACGCCCTCGCGCTCCAGCGTGGTCAAAGCGTGGCGTGCCGTCATCAGGCTCACCTTGTGGATACGGGCCAGTTCCCGCTCCGAATCGACTGTGTCGCCTGGCTTAAGTTGTCCGTCTTCGATGCGCCGCAAGATCGTCGCTTGTATCTTTTTGTATGCGGGTATCCCGTCTATCTGGCTGTTCGGCATGAATTCCCCAGTTGTCTAAATCCTAACGGATGACGCTGGTTCTCGGCGTTCGTTCGAAGTCACCGTCAACGCAAGTTTCCCACTCCAGAGCAGCTGCTATAGTGCGACCGGCCCGATAGGAGATGAAGCCGGCAAAACGCCGTTATAATCCCGCTAAGGCTCGTATGCTATAGAGCTTTCCCCGAACTTGCATAAAATTCTGGCTGCTTTTCAGAAATTTACCTTAGTCCGCTTTGCGTACCTTGTAAAGGGATTGGTAAATATCCCTCCATAATACAGCATTTCATAATGGGAATCCCATTCGGCATAGTTCACAACTTTTCCACAGAATGCGGCGATCGGGCTGACCACGATTACCGTTAACGATCGGTGCTATAGATAATATTGATCGCGCTCGGAGATGATTTCGCATTGTTTTGTGATTTTCTTCTTGACGACGTTCGTAAATGTACTATATAGCATTGTCCTAGTGTAATCGCACTATGAGTGGAGAGACTCATCTTCACCTAAATGCGTTCCCCGGAGGCTTCCGTTATGCGACAGTTCAATTGGTTGAAGGTTGGAGTGGTTCTGCTGGCGCTTCTATGTTGCGCGATGCGGCCGGCGTGGAGTCAGGAAGTCACCGCCAACATCGTGGGCACGGTCACAGACCCAAGCGGAGCACCCATTAAAGGTGCCACCGTAGTCGCGATGGATGTCGATCGCGGCACGGAGTTTAAAGACGAGACCAACGATGCTGGAACCTACAACCTGCTCCGCCTCCCGGTCGGCAGCTACACCGTCAAAGTAACCTCACAGGGTTTCCAATCGGTCGAGCACGCCCCCTTCACCCTTGTGCTGAACCAGACGGCCCGCGTCGACGTCCAGATGAGAATGGGGTCGGTCTCTGCCACGGTAGAGGTCATCAGTTCGACTCCCCTGCTGCAGACTGAGACCACGGAAGTGAGCACGATCATTGACGCGAATACCAACGTGAGTTTGCCGTTAGCTTCGCGCAATTACCTGCAACTCACGTTGCTCGCTCCTGGTGTGACGAACGTCGACCCGGATGGCATGCGTCAAGCGACGAACATGCTTAACTCTGGCCGACCGTACATTAACGGCAACCGCGAGCAGGCGAATGAGTATTTAGTGGACGGCATTCTTAACAGCGAAGACAAGAACAACGAAACTGGATACCAGCCCACGCCCGATGCAATTCAGGAATTCAACCTTATTACGCAAAACGCCTCTGCGGAGTTCGGCAACTATCAAGGGGGCGTGGTGAGTGTCAGTACGAAATCTGGCACAAACGCATTCCATGGCGGGTTGTACGAATTCTTACGCAACGATGCCCTGGATGCTCACAAAGCATCAGACGGTTGGACACAGGGGGTTGACAACGGCCTTCTCGGATTTAATTCACAAGGAGTAATCAACAAGGCGGAGTTGAGATTCAACCAGTTTGGGGGAACCATCGGTGGGCCCATCATCAAGAACAAGCTGTTCTTTTTTGCCGATTTCCAGGGGCAACGCCAACTCAACGCAGGCATAACCTCGGCGCAGCTTCTTACAGCGCAGGCACGGGGTGGAGATTTTGGACAATTGTGCACCGACTTTGGCGGATCTTTCAACGCCTCAGGGGTTTGTCTCGGTGCCACTTCGCCGACGGCGCAGCTTTTCTATCCAAATGGACCCAACGCGGGACTGCCGATTCCAAATAATAATCTCGTCGCCGCCGGATATTCGATCGACGCTGTATCTTCTGCAATTTTCGCTCAGACCAAGAACTATCCGGTTCCTGCGATCGACACGCTGGCGAGCAACAATGTTTTCTATAAGAGTGGAAACAACCTAACGAACAATCAAGGTGACCTGAAAATCGACTACAACCTGTCGAACAACGACCATATTTTTGGTCGCTGGTCACAAATGGATTTGTATAATCCCACCTTCACCGGCTGCGTGTTTTGTAATACCGGCGCGACCGAAGGAAGCGATGCGCCAGTCCGGAATGCGGTCGTCAACTGGACACACACTTTCAAAAGCAATTTGCTCAACGAAGCCCGGTTCGGCTTCAATGCCGTTCGTTTCAATTCCACGACGACGCCGACCTCCTCCCTCGGCGACATTAGTCAGCAGTTGGGTATCGCTGGTGGAAATCTGCAGGCTCCTGGACTCGTGCAGTTGAATATTACCGGCAATAACGGCGGCAACGCTGGCCTTGGTTTGCAAAACCTGATCCAAGTTTTTCACTCTACGCAAGGGCAATTCGACGACAACTTGATCTATACCCGCGGGCGTCATCAGATTAAGACTGGCTTCCAATTTGTCCGCGAGCGACAGAACTATATTTATCAGGGCAACAACGGAGCCTTAGGCTTTTTGACCATCGGAACGGCGACTGGCTCAGGATTGGCAGATTTCTGGCTAGGAAATGTCGTTGGAGGAACCCAGTCTCTGCGTGATACCGGCGGCGTGGTGAGTAATCCGGCTCAGCTCCGCGGTAATATTTTCGCTGGCTATGTCCAGGATGACTGGCGCGCGACGTCGACTTTGACTGTGAACCTGGGTGTCCGCTTTGAAGACCACACTCCCTTCTACGAAGTGAATAACCGTGTTGTGAACTTCGGACTGTATACGGGAACTATCTATACTCCTAATGGGTTGGACGGCACTCAAACGTTCCCGAACAAGGCGCTCTACAACAACTATCTGGGAATTGGTGATTGGCAGCCGAGAATAGGGCTCGCTTGGTCTCCAGCGATGCTCGGTGGCAAGTCGGTATTCCGAGCCGGCTTCGCTATTTCCTCCTTCCTTGAAGGGGGCGGAAGCAACGAAGAGCTAACCTTGAATCCGCCCTTCGGTATTCTGCAACAACAAGCCGCGGGTGGAATTCAGACACTTGAGAACGGCTTCGGCGCTGCTACCAGTTCCGAGTGCCCCGGCGGAGTGAATCAGGATTGTTATGCCGGCCAGCGCATCCGAATTTTCGATCAGAATTTCAGGCCGGCCACGGTCACCCAATGGAACCTGACCTACCAGCAGCAACTGAGTAACTCATTGACCTTCCAGCTTGGCTATGTGGGTCAACGTGGTTCTCACTTACTGAACTTCGAAGATGTAGCGCAGTCTGTTCCATTGAACGCCGCCGGTCAGGTTGCCGGAGCAGGCCAGCTCATCGTCAGCCGCGAACCGGGTCCTTTCTTAGGCGGCGGCAATACGGGTTCACTCTACCTCAGAGACAACCCGCAATTTAACGTTCCTGGCTGCGGTACCGGCTCGAACCCTCCGTGCGGAGCTGAGACGCTTGCTGGAACCAACATGTCTAACTCAGATCAGTCCTACAATGCGATGCAGGCGGTTCTGCAGAAGCGCATGAGCAACGGACTGGAAGCACAGGTTTCGTATACGTGGTCGAAGTGCTTAAGTAATTCTCCAGGCTATTTCGGCACCGGTTGGGGCAGCACCGAAGCTACGAGCTCTGGAGGGCAACCTGGCTGGGAGAATATCTATAATCCACGGCTGGACTGGGGTCCCTGCTACTACGATCAGACGCACATCCTCACAAGCTACGTCACTTACGCGATTCCGGTAGGCCGCGGCAAGCAGTTCGGCCACGACATGAACTCGGCTTTGAGCGCGGTACTCGGCAACTGGGAAATTGGTGGTATCGTCACGCTGCACAGTGGCAATGCTCTTACACTGAACAACTTCGGTGGTTGGGGCGTAGGTGGTAATTCGGATAACACCAATGGCATCGGACCTTATACCCTCTCCGACCTTCCGGATTGCAATGGTCCCGTTAAGATTTTGAACCAGAGAGTGTACGCATCGGGTGGCACGCCCGGCTTCATCCAATACATCGATCCATCGCCCTCCAACGTCAGTCCGGCAGCACCAAACACGTTTGGGACTTGTGGCGTCGGCAATGTGCGTGGCCCTGCCTATGCCAACTTCGATTTGAGTCTGCACAAAGGCTTCCTCTTCACCGAGAGTAAAAAGCTTGAGTTCAGATTTGAAGCTTTGAACGCCTTCAACCACCCGGTCTGGGATTTTAGCGGTGGTCCTGCCGGCGGATCGTTCGATCCTGGTACAGCGGGAAGCAACGTGAACTTCGGTCGAATAACCGGATCTCAAGGAGCGAGAATTCTTCAGCTCGCGCTAAAGTTCTCCTTCTAGCGCGTCTGAGAGAATGGGAATCCAGGCAGGCGCTTTGCGGCGCCTGCCTTTTCTTCTGAACACGAAATTCAAGCTTTGGAGCGTTCGAACCCTGATCGTCTCGGCTTATAATCGGCAAATGCTCCGCTCTGGTTCGCTCTGGGTCCGACTTCTGTGCGGGTCATTCATCGTCGCCACCTCTTGTTTGGGTCTCGCGCAAGGTGCGCCTAAAAACTCGGCATCCGCCGCTCCGGCAGGTTCCGAAGCGCAGCGCGCACTTGCACTCGCCGAGGCCGGACAATGCAAGCAGGCGCTTCCCCTACTCAAGAAGGCGATTCATCAGACCTCCGACAAAGACCTGCGCAAGCGAATTGGACTCGATGGCGTCCATTGCGCGATGACTCATGACATGGCTTACGAGTCGCTTGATTTTCTGGCAGTCCTTAGCCGCGATTTTCCACGCGATCCTGAAGTTCTTTACGCGGCGACCCACGCTTATTCGGACCTGGCGATGCGCACCTCACAAGATTTGGCTCATGAAGCGCCATTTTCTTTCCAGGTTCACCTGCTCAATGCCGAGGCGCTCGAAATACAAGGCAAATGGGATGACGCCGCTGCCGAGTACCGCAAGATTCTTGAGATCAGCCCCATGCAAGTGGGAATCCATGCGCGTCTCGGCCGCGCACTTCTGTCAAAGCCTCAGCCTTCTCCGGCAGAACTCGAACAGGCGCAAAAGAATTTTCAGGAAGAACTTGAAATTGATCCGCGAAATGCAGTGGCCGAATTCGTTCTCGGACAGTTAGCCGCCGACGGCAACGACACCTCGACGGCCATCAAGCATTTTTCGCGAGCTGCCAAGCTAGACTCCGGCTTCATGGAGGCTTACCTTGGCCTGGGCACAGCCTACAATTCCGCGAAGCAATTTGCCGACGCGATTCCTCCCCTTGAAGCCTACGAAAAAATGGCGCCCGATAGTCCTACCGGCCATTACCAACTCGCGGTCGCCTATGCGGGAGCAGGACGCCGCGCCGACTCCAACCGCGAGGCAGCCCTGCAACGGCAATCCTCGGAAGATTTGGAATCGGTGAAACGGAGGGCGGCGACCGCTCTGGAAAAGCAGCCCGCTCCGCAGGCTCCGGAGCCGAAGTAGCAATGCGTTTCCCAGGCCCGGTTGCGCACGCTTTTCTGGGAGCGTACGGATCTTCAAAGAGCGCATCTGTTGAGCGTAGACAATTCCTGAAACTTTTTGCCGGCGCGCTCGCATTGCCCGCACTCTCGCGATTCGTCCGAGCTGCGGAAATTCCGCCTTTTCCTTTTTCCGAAGTTCCGGCGTCCACAAGTGGAATCACGTTCACCCACACCGCTGGGCTTTCTCCCGAAAAATATTTGCCGCAATCCACCGGCGCCGGATGCGCCTTCTTCGATTACGACAACGACGGCTGGATGGATATCTACTTCGTGAATAGTGGCAAGGCAGATATTTTTGCGCCCACTCAGCCGCTTCGTAACGCGCTCTATCACAACAACCGCGACGGCACGTTCACCGACGTGACTGAAAAAGCAGGAGTCGTGGGCGGCGGCTACGGCATGGGCGTGGCCGTTGGAGACTATAACGCCGACGGCTTTCCCGATCTGTATGTCACCCAATACGGCCGCAGCATTCTTTATCGCAACAACCGCGATGGAACGTTCACCGACGTCACGGAGCAAGCTGGTGTTGCTGCTCCAGGCTGGGCGTCGAGTGCTGTCTGGTTCGATTACGACAACGACGGACGGCTCGATCTCTTTGTGTGTCGTTTTGTCGACTTTGACAAATCGAAGCATCACAATTGTGGCGCGCCCAATATCCCCGCGATCAAAGGACTGAACGAATACTGCTATCCCCGCATCTACACGCCGATGCCAAGCTGGCTGTTTCACAATAACGGCGACGGCACGTTCACCGATGTTAGCCAGAAAATGGGGATAGCGGACAATCCTGGCAAGTCCTGGGGCGTGGTTGCCACCGATATCAACAACGATGGCTGGATGGACCTCTTCGTCTCTAACGATACGGTCGCCAATTTTCTATTCATGAACCGTGCCGGCCGGCACTTTGAAGAAGTTGGCTTCACTTCAGGCGTCGCCTTTGGCGAAGGCGGCAAGGCGCGCTCCGGGATGGGCGTCGATTCTGCCGATCTCAACCAGGACGGTTGGATGGATCTGTTCGTCACCAACCTGAATCATGAACTAGACGGCTTCTACCAGAACCGGCGCGACGAGACATTCGATGACATCGCCGCTCCCGCCGGCATCGCGAACGCGACCCGATTGATGAGCGGATGGGGCTTGAAGTTTCTGGACTACGATAACGACGGCAATCTCGATCTCATCATTGCCAATGGCCATCCCGACGATCTGATCGAGAAGATTTACGACAACGTTACTTACCGCGAACGTCTCCTCCTGTTTCACAACGACGAAAAAGGTCTGCGAAACGTAAGTCCTGAGAGTGGCCCGGCATTCGCACATCCCATGTCCGCTAGAGGCCTAGCCCTCGGCGACTTCGATAACGACGGCGGGATCGACGTACTGGTTTCGTGCAATGACGAGCCGCCATTTCTGCTGCATAACAATGTCGGCAGCCGTAATCACTGGCTTGGTGTGAAACTGATTGGCAGGAAGGCGAACATCGACGCTATCGGCGCGCGCATCACCTACCAGGCGCAAGACCTCAAGCGCAGTAGGACGAACGTTGGCGGGGGAAGTTATCTTTGTTCCCACGATCCGCGCCTAATTCTCGGCATTGGCGGCCGCACGAAATTCGACTGGATCGAAGTGAAATGGCCTCAGCCGAGTGGCGCCGTAGAACGTTTCTCAGACCTGCCCGTCGATCGCTACATCACGATCGAAGAGGGACAGGGGAAGTGGAAATAGACATCCCTGAGGCTTGCGCTGACCCGCGAAGAACATCTGGTTCGAGCCGCACGCTGGCACGTGCGGCTCGTTCACGAGAGACCAGGCGGAATTGATGCTCACGCGAACGGGTCATGGTCATCCCGATTCGTATAAACATCAAAACCGAGCCAGCCATCCGCATCTACCGATGCGACCAAGCATGGAGCAAAGCCAGCGCAGTCTCAGTCCTGATTTTCGGTCTTAACCCGACAAATCATGCTGTTCTGTTCAAACCACTGCGGGAATGGGTATAAGACGATCGCTCGAAGGCTAGGATTGAACGCACGCTAAATTGCTCGAATACTCGAATGCGCGTTTCTTGCCCCGGATAGCATGGAAGCGATCTTGGATGCACGCCAGCGAGAGAAACTGGCCTTGCAAGAGCCTCCATGCCCACTGTCGTCGAATGTTATGTTCTCGCGCCCATCGTCGCAGAAACACTAGCACGCCGAAACCGAAGCCTCCTATGGCACTCACCTCATAGAGGTCGAGGACAACAATCCGGGCATCTGTTTCCGAAGTCACGACGTCGCGCAACTTAAGTGCGGATTCGCTCCGGCACAAGCCTGCCCTCGCAGTCAACGACAGCCATTTCACCAATTTTCTCAGCGGCAACATTTAGCATGACTTCCTTCCCGGTGTGGTTCCGTCCTGCATCGCTACCCTACGCTGGAGCACGGGCAGTACCGTTCCTTTGCTTTATGCATGTTGGGTCATGGCTATCTAATTGGCGGAGGAATTCCTAGAAGAGACGAGCAGATTCACGAAGTATCGAACAGCAACATTCCGTCGCGGAATCGTGGAATCTACTCACCGGCAGAAAGGACGGTGAGTTGAGTTAGTCGGCTGTGATGACTTCCTAAACGCTTCACTTCCTCTGTCGATCCTTGAGCCTCGAGCAAAATCCACCCGTAGCAATCGACAACCAAGGTTAGTCGTGAACGTGTTTGGCCAACTTTTCGTGATTCCATACCGTTCGACCGCAGGCCGGCCGATTGGGAGGAAATACGCTCGAGAAGCCAACTGTGCAGCAAAAAAAGCTCGTTGGGGCAGCAGAAGGAAGCGAAACCCCGATGAACTGTGAGCAGGAAATCTCTTTGTCAGAGCGATTTACGGGAATACTGGCGGAGAGGGAGGGATTCGAACCCTCGATACAGGTGTTAGCCCGTATAACGGTTTAGCAAACCGCCGCCTTCAGCCTCTCGGCCACCTCTCCGGCGTACGGATGTACAGTTTACCACGGTCACTTATGAGCGGGTTGACCGCCTTCGATCCAGGGGTTTTTCACCACTGCCCCATTACCGAGGACTCCAACCCACCTGACCTCAGCAGCACGATTCCTCTGCCCGCTAACCTACTTGATATCGTGCTTTGGGCCTAATTTTCCTCGTATCGTAATAGCTTCCGCTGCCCTCCCTGACAAGATCGGCTTCGACCATCCGAACTCAACTGCGCTTGCGTTATGCTAAACGTTCCATTCCACCAAGGAACGTTCTTCCCATGGCGAGCCCCACCACCGAACATTCCAACCCATCACCGAACCGTAGCCTCGTTTTAGCCGGCCAGCTTGCCTTTTTTCCAACAGGCATTCTCACCACCATCCTCGGACCAATGCTGCCCATCCTCATCGTTCGATGGGCTTTGAACGATACCCAAGCCGGCAATCTTTTCCTGATCCAATTCTTGGCCCAGCTCGCGGGTGTTCAACTTTCCGGAGTGCTGCTCTCGCGTCTGGGATATCGTCCCGCGTTCCTGTTGGGACTATTTCTAATGGCCTGCGGCACCGCCACCCTCCTTCTTGGCTCAGTCTGGCTCGGTCTGGCTTCAATTGCAACTTATGGTTTGGGAGTCGGTCTCATTACTCCCACTGACAATTTGCTGGTCTCCGAAATTAGCTCCAACTCAAGTGGCAGTTCGGGGGCCGGCGCCGTAAGTTTGCTAAATTTTTTTTGGGGCGTCGGAGCGGTGTTTTGCTCCCTCATGGTAGCGTGGACGGCAGCCCACAAGTTGTTACCCTTTTTTCTTGGTGGGGTCTCGTTGCTCCTCGTTCTGCTCGCGCTTTCCATGCGCAGTCTGCCTTTTCCCGCGGCGGCAACGTCCGAGCATTCTTCGGTGGCATGGCTTAGTCTTGCGAAGACTCCCACGATTTGGATCTTTGCCTCGATCTTTTTCTTGTACCCGGGCGCCGAGACAGCGGTGGGAGGCTGGGTCGGCTCTTACGTATCGAGGCTCGGACCGCGCGGAGCGGCCATCGCCTCCATGATGCCAGCATTTTTTTGGACGTCGCTGACAATCGGTCGCGCCCTTGGCAGCGCCTTCTTACATCGCGTCTCCGAACGTAGCGTCTTGCGAGCCGGCTATGCCGCGGGAGCTGCGGGAATCGTGCTGATGCTCTGGGGTTCCACCCTATCGCTCGTCATCGCCGCCGCCCTTCTCACGGGATTGAGTTTCGCCACTCTGTACCCGATCACTGTGTCGCGTCTCACTCGACGTTATGGCGTCGGCGCGCGCAGCATCGGCGCCGTCATGTTTTCACTGGCCGCAGCGGGCCCGGCGGCAATTCCGTGGATGGTGGGCGTGATATCGCATGCCACCGGAAGCTTGCGCGAAGGTCTTTTTTTGCCCCTTGCAGCTACACTCGTCCTCTTTGTCATCCATCTTTTCGAATGGTAACGTCGCATCCCCGAGTCGCAAAAGTGACTCGCAAAAAAGTCGCAGGCTCGAGCCGACACTCGAGCCTGCCTATTGCTTTCGCTAGCTTCGTCGCACGCCGGCGCGACAACTACATTTTCATCCCGCTCATCGGATGCGAAGCAAAGTACAGGAAGAAATTCGATGGCGCCTGTACTGCGGTACCGGCCTTCTCGGCGGCGTTGATTGCTTTCAAGGAGGTGATCCCCGTGCTACCGTCCTGCGACGGCCATTCGCTCGGGCTCAGCACCAGAACGGGGATTACCTGCCACCAGATCGCGTTTACGTTGATGTCCTGGTTGATAATTACGTGGCTATGATTCGGTGTGGGCAAAAAAACGTTCGAGGTCGGAGGAGGGATCAGTCCAAGTGCTGCCAATACCGGTCCCAAGTCCAACCGTGAAGCATGCATTGTGCAGGTGCCCGCCGGTGATCCAGGATCGGGACATTGTGTGTACACCAGCGGTTTTTGCTTGAATCCTTCCGGAATCGCACCGAACAGCGCCAGCAGTGTATTACCCAACGCCGGACCGCACAGCGTTCCCTGCACTACATTCGCGCACGAGATCGCGTCATTGGGATTCTGGTCTTTGTCCGCCGAAAACATCGGCACCAGCACATAAAGCGGCTCAGTCGTTATGAAAGGATTCCCAATCTTCCCCGGCGGATTGATCGTCGGCTGGGTTCCCACTACGCAGATGGGAGTCTGCATCTCACTCGGGTCCGATTGAGCCAGTATGCCGTTGTAATTCAGGTCATCGAGTGGCTGGTCGATGCAATCGAAATTCTGTGTATAGGTGAATTTGAGCACCTGCCCGTCGCCGAAACCTTCCGTCTGATTCGGTTTGAGCTGCCCAAACACCGTTCCTGCCAGCATCGCGAAGGCTGCGGTCATCAACAACCGCGATATCGTCGTATTCGTTCTCATTCTCATCGTTTCCTCCAAGGCCTGTGAGGCCGTCGATGAGGTACGGAACATGGGCCACATCGGATTGCTTCATGACCGTGATTCACCCAACCGCAATCTTCCGATCCGCGAGCCCAACTTCAGTTTGTTGTCAGTAACTGAAAAATGGTTGCCGGATCAACTCCGAGCAGATTTGGCGACTTTGCGTTCTGCGATTCGAGGCGTCCGCATCGAAGCGAGTTCCACCCGGTTCCTGCCTTTTTCCTTGGCGCGGTACAAGGCTTGGTCCGCTGCTTGGATCACCCTCTCCGGTTGACGATTCCGCGTACTCGGCTCCGCCACTCCGATACTGACCGTCACCGATAAACGATCGGACGATGGTTTAGAAATAGCCGCCGCCCCTTTTTTCTTCCCTGGCCGCCTCCGATCCGATTCGCCTGCCCGCCGTTCATTCACCTTCTCGACCTGATCCTCGGCCCGCCTGTCGCCCGCCCGCAATTGAAATGTCGATTTCTCGATAACTCTCCGCAGCGCATCGAGATGCTCGAAAGCCTCCTTCGCCGACAAGTTCCGGAAGACAATGGCGAACTCTTCCCCTCCGCAGCGGAAAGCCTGGCCGTTGCCCTCAACCTGCGCCAGTCGCGACGCAACCATGCAGAGCACCTGGTCGCCTACGTCATGACCGTAGGTGTCGTTAAACTTCTTGAAATGATCGATGTCCACAATCGCGATAGCATATTGCTGGTCGAGTGATAAGAGCGACTCATTGAACGCGCGCCGCCCCCGAATGCCGGTGAGTTCATCGTGATAGGCAAGCACATAAGACGTTTCGATCAGCGATGTACCTAGAATCAAGGCCGCTGTGGCTACGTAAGCGTCCGACATTTTGCCCACCGGTGCAAACTCGAGCCAGAGAAAAACCGCTGCCACACACCACGCAAATCCCGGCTCGATCGGCTTGCGGGTCTTGAAGAACCTCCACCCCAACACCGCCGCCGTCGCAGCAAAACTTAACCAGACCCACATTGGAAGCACAGAGCCGTTGCTGGTTTTCAAATTCCCCGGCGAGTTCTCCGGGCGGCACAGCACGGCGAAGACCACCGACTCCAGGAACACTAAGACGGAGCGGGGTAGCACTCCCACAACCGAAAGCCCTCGCTCGCGCGTGGCAGCGAACGCCACAAAGTTCAAAGGGATGAGCAGCGCAGAGAGCGTCACGGCCATGCGGCCCGGTCCTCCGTGAATAGGACCACTCAGCTGTCCGGCCGCAAAAAAGTCGATCGCGCGATGGGCCAACAGCAGAACCAGCAAGGAAAAAACAACGCGGCTTGAGTTGAAACGCCAGGCCAACAGCAACCCGGCGACAAATACCGCCGTATAGTAGAAGGGCAAAGAGGGCACAACGAGAACAAAGAGCGGACTGTTGACGAGCGCCACGACCAGCGCTAACAGCAGGCCACCAGGCACTAGCCACGCCTTCCACGTTCTCGAGTTCACCTGGATTTACCCACCCGCTCCCTACCGCGCCAGCTTTTTATTCCAACTCCGCCTTGATTGCCTCGCACATAAGAATACGGCACCAGCCATCGATAATCGATTGCGTTTTGGGCACTAGTTCACAGTTATGGAATCGCGCAAGCGGTGGTAGTCTTCCCTCTTCATGGCCCGCGCATCCCATTCCGAGCTTCGCATCGCCATCGATACCGGCGGCACCTTTACCGACTGCGTGTGGATCGACGCCGGTGTTCTCAAAACTCTCAAACTCTTCTCCACGCCGGATGACCCCTCCCGGGCCATCGTCGAGGCTATAGCGAAGGTCAGGTCGTCCAGCCAAAGTCTTCACGACGCCATTGCGCTCACCCTGCTGCACGGAACGACGGTCGGCACAAATGCTCTTCTGCAGCGCAAAGGCGCTCGCGTCGCCCTCATTACAACCTCAGGATTCGAAGACGTCATTGAGATCGGACGTCAGGCGCGTCCTTGCCTGTATGACTTTTTCTTTGACCAAGTCGTACCCCTCGTTCCGCGACACCTTCGATTCGGTGTGGTGGAGAGAACAAGTGCCGAGGGCGTGGTCTTAACGACTCCGGCGGACGCCGAGCTGTCACGGCTGCGTCAAACAGTGCAAAACTCCGCGCCGGACTCCATCGCGATCTCCCTACTCTTCTCGTTTGCGAATCCGGAAAACGAGTTGGCCGTAGCCGCCGCCGTGGAAAACCTCGGTCTCCCGCTATCGATCTCCCATCGAATCTTGCCCGAGTTCCGCGAATACGAACGCGCTAGCACCGTCGTCGTGAATGCCTACTTGCAGCCCCTCATGCAGCGCTACATGCAAAGGCTACAAGAGCGTGTCGCGGGATATTCCATCAACCTCTCCAAGGTCAAAAGAAAGCTCGCTCCGCAATTTTCCGGGCACTCTGCCCGAGCGCGAAAGCCAGACGAGCCCCGAATCTTCGTTATGCAATCCAGCGGCGGAATCACCGTCCTCGATGCGGCCGCACGCGAACCTGTCCGCACCGTACTTTCAGGACCCGCTGGCGGATTAGTCGGGGCCGCTGCAATGGCTGCCAGAAGCGGCTTCTCGAAGGTTCTCACCTTCGATATGGGCGGGACCTCGACCGACGTCGCGGCCTTCCAGAACGAGATTCGAACCGCAGGCCTATCCGAAGTTGCCGGACTTCCCGTCGGTGTCCCGATGCTCGAAATTCACACCGTGGGCGCTGGCGGCGGTTCCGTCGCGCGCTTCGACGCCGGAGGTTCGCTCCGCGTCGGCCCGGAATCGGCCGGCGCCGATCCGGGCCCGATCTGTTATGGACGCGGATCCGAACCCACGGTTACCGACGCGAACTTACTTCTCGGACGTCTTCGTCCCGAGCGCTTCCTGGGCGGAGAATTCACGCTCGACCTCAAAAGATCGCATCGCCTGACCTCAGAATGGCTCAAGAAACAGTGTTCTCGCCTAAGCCTGGAACAGTTTTCTGCCGGTGTCGTCCGCGTCGTGAACGCGAACATGGAACGCGCTCTCCGCGTCGTTTCCATCGAACGTGGCTACGATCCTCGCGAATTTGCCTTGATCGCCTTCGGTGGCGCGGGAGGCCTCCATGCTTGCGAACTGGCCGAGGCCCTCTCCATCCCTACCGTCGTGATTCCAGCTCACCCCGGCGCTCTTTCCGCCTTCGGCATCCTCGTCAGCGACGTAGTCAAAGATTACTCCCGCACCTTACTTCTCCGGGTCTCGGGCCGTTGGCCCCAGGCCACCCTTCAGAAGGAATTCCGCAAGCTGGAAGCAGCCGCGCGAAAAGAATTCCGCGCCGAGCGATGGCATGGCGCCCCACGCTTCGAAAAGAGTTTCGATCTCCGCTATCGCGGCCAGGGCTACGAACTCAATACGCCCGCCACCGGCAACGTCGTGGCTCACTTCCACGAAGAACATCAGCGTCGTTACGGATACCATAACGCTCAACGAGAGATCGAACTCGTCACGCTCCGCCTCCGCGCTCGCTTGCGCACACCCCAAGTCAAGGCCCTCGCCAAATCGCCATCCGCACAAATCGGCCGGAATTCCTCGGCTGCCGTAAAGGCTGTCGAACGCGCATCCGTTTTCTTCAACAACAAAACCGTAACCACTCCCGTGCTTGAACGCGCGGGTCTCTCTCTCGATCGCTCGATGACCGGTCCGGCCATAATCACGGAATATAGCGCTACGACCGTGATTCCCCCGGGGAAGACGTTTTGGCTGGATGCCGCAGAAAACCTGCTAATCAAAATTCGCTAAGAAATAACGCTAGGAGAAACCGTTCGTCACGGCTGGCGCCATGACTCGGCTACGTACACTCCGTTCCGCTTACTCCTCGTCCGGCTCTTTCTTCTCTTCGATGATCATGTCCTTTAGCTCACTCGACTCGAAAACATCTCCGCACTCTTGGCACTCCACGTACTCAGATTCTTCGTCGCGCGACACGATCTGCACACGCGGATGTTTGCACTGTTCAGGAGTGACTTTCTTTTCGGGGGACTGCCGCGGCTGGCTGGGCGTCATAAGATTTATCGAAGATTCGAATCTTGAGAGGAAGCCGGCTCTTTCTTCAAATTCTCGATATTTTGCGGCGGTTCGCCCAAGGATGTCAAGTGCCGGTCGTCGGTGTGTCATACCACAATAGAAATGTCGCAGCACTGCCATGGGGCTCGTCCTCGACCTAAAAACCGCGGACCGACACCCTGCGAACCGCCAACCCAAACCATCCCTTGCATTTACAGTTGTTTTCGAGCCTGATCGCAACACACCAACCATACCGATGAACCACATCCCCTTGCCGTTACAGTGGCCTCCACCGTCCTCAACGAGGTCCATGACATTGATCCGCTGGTCGCGGGCCTGATGTGGCAGACTCTCTCTCCAGCCGAAGTCATCTTCGTCGACTGCGGTTCCACCGAGGGAACCTGGGATCGTATTCAGGCCGCACGGGCAAAATTCCCCTCTCTCATTCCGATCCGCGACGAAAGCTGTAGCCTGCAACATCCCCTGGACCGATTGCCCGCGCTCGTAACGTAGCCACCGCTGCCGCCTCCTCCGCGGTACATGCACGCCAGATACCTACCTTCGTCACTGCCCGTTCCCTAGACTGAAAGCACCCTGCAACGCAGGTCGACTTCTCCCAAGTCAGAGATCTTTTACAGGAATTGAGAAACAGAGAATCGGGAACGTCCTTTAGCCCTTCCATCGGTACGCGTCGGGTTGAGGCAGTCCAATATGCGCCAGAACGCGATTCGAGAATTCATGCGCCATGGCGTCGGCGCCCGCGGGTTGATTATAAAACGTAGGAATCAGAGGAAAGATCGTTGCGCCCGCGTCCGCCGCAACCGACATGTTGCGTAGATGAATCTTATTCAGTGGCGTCTCGCGAATGCACAACACCAGCGCCCGGCGTTCTTTCAGCGTCACATCCGCCGCGCGTTCGATCAGATGCGAAGCGCTGCCACTCGCAATGCGGCCAAGCGTCCCGACGCTACAGGGGATGATCACCATCGCATCCGAGGGATATGACCCGCTGGCTACGTTGGCTCCGATATCCGAGTTCGACTGTTGCTGAATTTTTGCTGACGGCGCGCCGATGATTTGACGTATGAGATCAGAGCGGCCTTCGAGTCCCAGTTCCTCGGCCATCACGCGTAGGCTGCTGTCCGACGCGACGAAGTTTACAGTCTTCACCCGAGAGTCGCCTTCGACGATCAGTAGAAGGTGCTTGAGAAATAACGACCCGCTGGCGCCAGTGGTCGCGACAGTCAGATTTTCCGGCACAGAAATGGGCACAAGGATCGCTCCCCGAGGTGCAACGCGTTTCGCTTCCTCGAAAGTTGAGGATAGGTATGCAGCAAAAGCAAGTCAAGGAAGCCCTGCATTGCGGAACAACTCTAAAGTCCGCGATTAGCTCTAAAGGTTTGCTCTTCCCCTCGTTCCGGGGGGTAAGAAAGTTGGGAGAAACAAGAGAAGCACTCGTTCAGGATTGAAGCCCGCGCAGGGCGAACGACGAATCCCGAACGACCACTTATGTCTACGACCGGCATCCTAAGATCACGCCGCAGCGCCGCTCAACTCCACGCCATCGCCAGCGTCGAGCGCGAGATTCGATCCGCCGATCCGGTTTCAGGTCGTAAATATCTTCGCGACTTCCAAGAAGCCTACCGTTCCTACGAAAAGGTTCTATCCTCAACCGACGTCCGCCGCGAGATTGCGGAAGCCGGAATCGCCCTGGTTGGCGACTACCACGCCCTACCCAACTCCCAGCGCTATCTCACCTCGTTGCTGCGCGAACATCTTTCGAATCGCCGTCCCATTGTGTTGGGAGTCGAAACAATTTTTTCTCGCGACCAACACATCCTCGACGAATGGTCGCGCCGCGAGATCGAGGAAGACGAACTGCGCCAGCGCATCCGCTTCGAAATCGAGTGGGGATACGACTGGCCTCCTTTCTACGAAATGCTCTCCGTCGCGCGCAATCGTGGTGCCTTCATCTACGGCCTCGACTGCACCCCCCGTGAAGATCTGCGCAAAATCGGAGCCCGCGATCGTCACGCCGCCGACAAAATTACCGAACTTCGCCACCGCCATCCTGAAGCGCTCATCCTCGTCTTGTTCGGAGAGTCCCACCTCGCTCCCCAGCATCTGCCCGCTCTGCTCGCGAAGCGTCTGCCCGAGGAACCCGCACTCACCGTCCTGCACAATGTCGACGCGCTCTACTGGCGTGCTGCTGGAGAAGATCGTGACCACGTTGAAGCCGTTCAGGTCCGCAACAAAATCCTTTGCACTTTCAACGCAACGCCCCTCGAGAAATACGAAAACTATCGCCTCTTCCTCAACCGTTGGCGCAGCGATCGCGACCACGCTCCCGACCTCGGCCCCACCCTTTACAACTTGATCGACGGCATGGTGCGTTTCCTCGGAATCAACCAGTATTCGCCGCACAACACCACGCAACCCAGGCTCTTAGTCGATCACATGCCTGAAGTTTATTCACGCGGTTCTGACTCACTGCTCCGCCGTCTCCTGTCACGTAAGGGGTTTTCCTCCGAACAACGCAGTTCGCTTACCCGCGAGGCCCGCGAACGCGGCAGCGTCTACCTGGCGCCGATCAACGCCGTCTATGTCCGCCAATTTCGCATGATCTCGTCCGCCGAAGATGCCACTCGCTTCCTTCACCACGCATGTCGCGGACTCCCGAACCTTGCGCACGGCAAGGCCTCGGCGCCGGCTGTCCCGGATACCCAACCTTCGGGAAGAGACGATACGTTCTACACCTCCGTTTTCGAGCACGCCCTCGCATTTTTCGGATCGCGCATTCTCCATCCCGCGCGCCCCGCACTCCGCGACAGCGACATTGCAGGACTATTCGACATCACTCGCGAAGACCTTGAGCACCAGACTTCGCTTCCCTTCCCTGACGCGGTCGAGGTTCTCGACTTCCTCATCGCCCACCGTGCCCAGGATTTTCGCCGGAAGCGTCACTCCGACCTGCCTATTCCCGCCTTCCAAGGTCATAAACGCCACTATCTTCTCAAGCAATTGGGATATCTCACCGGCACCGACCTCTACGACGCTTACCTGGAAGGCCGCTTAACCACGCCCGCTCTCCGTAAACTCTTCCTGATTCACATCGAACACCCCGGCGTGGCCCGCGATGCCTACCTCCAACTGAAAACAAAACTGCGTTGACTCTCACGCTCCTGGTTCTCAAATGTTGCGGGTTTGATTCTTACTCCGCGCTTTTCCGGCGCACTCTGCGGCTCGGTGGTCAAAAGCCGTTTCAGATTTTGCTCTCGCTGCGGTATCCTCACCTGTCCGATGCCAGACGACTTCCCACTCCAGTCCCAAACTCCCGATGCGCTGATGCTCTTCGGATTCTGGTATCGCGCTCTGCCCGCCGATCAAGTCCGTATCCGAGAGCTTTCCCAAGCCATGGTGCTGGAACAACCGCTCGTGGTCGGCCGCGACGGTCAGGGCAAACCGTTCGCCCTCCGCGACGCCTGCCCCCATCGCGGCATGCCCCTTTCTTGCGGAGCCTTCGATGGCCAACAAATCGAATGCTCCTATCATGGCTGGAGGTTCGATGCCCACTCCGGACAATGCCAACTCATCCCCTCGCTCGTCCCTGAACAGAATCTGAAAATTGACCGCATCTACGCCGGCAGCTATCCCTGCGAAGAGCGCGACGACTTTATCTGGGTCTACATTCCCGATCTCGGCCCAGCCGGTGCCGGATTCACGAAACCAGCCCCGGCTCCGGCGCCCGCGCCCGAGATTGCAAAATTTAGCGACCAATACAAACTCGCCTACCTCACCGCCGATCTGCCTTGCTCCGTCGACCACGGCATCATCGGCCTCATGGATCCCGCTCACGGTCCGTTCGTCCACCAGGCATGGTGGTGGCGTACCCAAAAATCAATTCACGAGAAGCACAAAAACTTCGAGCCCATTCCTTACGGATTCCGCATGAGCGCTCACACTCCCAGCTCCAATAGCGCTCCTTACAAACTCTTGCGTCTCTACGCCGACGCCGATTCGATCACCACTACGATCGATTTCGTTCTCCCCAACCTGCGCTCCGAAGTCATTCGCGCTGGCAAATATTGGTTCTCCAGTCTGACCACGGTCACCCCCATCACCCGCAGTCGGTGCCGCATCGACGTCGTCGCCGCCTGGAACCTTTTTCGTTGGATCCCCTTCGGCCCCGATCTTCTCAAATTCGTCTTCGCCAAATTTGTCGAGCAAGATCGTCGCACCATGGAACTCCAATCAGAGGGCCTCAAACACAACCCCCACCTCATGCTGATCGACGACGCCGACCGCCCCGCAAAATGGTATTTTGGGTTGAAGAACGCGATCTTGGAAATGAAAAAGACAGACGGAGAATTCCGCCATCCAATGGCCGGCCCCGTTACGCTGAAGTGGAGGAGTTGAATTTGGTGGACGCACAACGAGCCCGCGAAGCATGCGATCGCTTCAGCGAGGTTGCGAACCAGTTCTGCGACGCTATTGACTCGGTCAAGGATGTTAACAGGGTCGATCTGGCAATTAAAATCTATCCACTACTCCCACTGCTCATCGCCGAGGCCATCAAGCTTCCAACCGTTGGATTAAGCGAAAGAGGTGACGAGACCATAAACATAAAGGGAGGGATGACCCACGGACAATGGGAAGAAATGTATTCACGCCTCAAAGAAGAACTTGGTGATTGGGATCTGTATTCCCAGGTTTTCGATCCGACGAAAGACCGGGAAGTGATCTATGGTTCGTTAGCCGACGACATTGCGGACATTTATCGGGACGTGAAAGGTGGAATCGTCCTTTACCAAACCGGCCTTGCGTCCCCAGATCACATTGTTTGGGAATGGCGATTCTCGTTTTACTCTCACTGGGGGCACCATGCTATAGACGCGCTTCGCACTATACATTCGCGTCTTGAGCCCACGTTGAGCTGAGTTCCACTTCGCTGCTAATTTTCGATCAGCTATACCGTCTGAATTCTAATCGGGCGTGACTACCGGAATTTTCTCCGTCAACTCCTGCGCGATGATTTGGCGATCGAACGGATCGCTAGCCGCGGAGAAGTGCCGAGACGTGTACTATTCCTCCACCAGCCAGTCCATCGCCTCTTCCCGCGTCTTAAACGTCGTGATCTCGCGTTGCGAGAAATTGTGGAAGTTCTCCATGAACGCGTGCGGAATCGTCTCCGCCCCAACCCATGCTGTCTTCTTCACAAACGGACGATCCAGCGTCAGCACTTCCTTAATTCGCATCGCCACCGTGTGATCGACCTCCGCACCCGTGAAATCCGCCAGCGTGACAAGCCCCGCGTGCTCGTGCCCATGCTTCGCGACCGTGATCCGGACAAACTCCAGCAGCAGTTGCATCTCGTGCACATTCGCCCGCGAAAAATCAAGCAGCAATACCTGTTTGCCTTTGTGCTCAACGAAATGAATCCGGTCGTCCATCGTTTTCGCTTTCCCCGTTTTCCCCGTGGTAAACGGTTTTCGGTCTTCGCTGCGACTACCTCTAGCTCAGCAGCGACTCCACCACCCGATAAGCTTCGCTCAGCGCCGAGTCCAGCGCCGCCGTGTCCTTCCCGCCGGCCTCCGCCAGGTCCGGACGCCCTCCACCTTTCCCGCCAACCTTCTGCGCCACCGGACCAATCACCTTCCCCGCCTGGATGCGGCCCGTGAGATCTTTCGTCACTCCCACGATCAGCGAAACGCTTCCGTCCGATGCCGACCCCAGCACGATCACTCCCGATCCGATCTTGTCGCGCAACTGATCGACCAGCGTGCGCATCTGCGCCCGCTCCAGATTATCGACGCGATGCGCCAGCACCTTCACCCCGTGAACTTCCTTAACTTTTTCTCCGATATTGGCCGTGCTCGACGACGCCGACTTCATCCGCGCCTGATCCAGTTCGCGCCCCAGTCGCTTGATCTCGGCATCCTTCTTTTCCAGTTCCAGCTTCAACGCCTCCGCCGGAGAACTCGTCTCGGAATGCGTTGTTAGTCCAGCCACCACGCCTTCCAACTCGTGATCTTTTCTGAAATGCCGCAGCGACCCTTCCCCCGTCACCGCCTCGATCCGCCGCACTCCCGAAGACACGCTGCCTTCCTTCAAAATCTTGATCAGCCCAATCTCTCCCGTCGCGCCCGTGTGCGTCCCCCCGCACAGTTCAGTCGAGAAATCGCCAATCTTGATCACGCGCACCTTGTCGCCATACTTCTCTCCAAACAACGCCATCGCGTGATACTCGTTGATCGCCACATCAATCGGGACATTCTCAATAATCTCTACCCGCTCGTTGCGCAAAACTTCCTTATTAATGATGTCTTCGATGTCCTGCAGCTCTTCTTCGGCAACTCCCGTGAAATGCGAAAAATCAAAACGCAAATGATTAGGAGCGACCAGCGACCCCGCCTGCTTCACATGCTTCCCCAACACTTCCCGCAGCCCCGCCTGCAGCAAATGTGTAGCCGTGTGATTCCGCATAGTCGCTTCGCGAATCGCGGTATCCACCACCGCATCCACCTTCTGCCCGACACGAATCGGATGTTTAGCAACCACCTGATGCGCCCGCACCCCCTGCACCGGGTAGTAGCATCCCGTGACCTCGGCGACAACGGTATTGTGATCGTCGGAGTAGAACCATCCTCGATCCCCCACCTGCCCGCCCGACTCTGCATAGAACGGAGTGTGATCCAGAATCACCTCGCCCGCTTCGCCAGCCTTCAATTCCTGTGCGCCCTGCCCGCTCTTGATAATGGCGAGTACTTCGCAATTGTTCGAGCGAGTCTGCCGATACCCCTCAAACGCCGACTTCGGAAGCTGCTGATAAGCCGGATTCGCCGTCTGCTTCGCCGCACCCTTCCAGGATGCGCGAGCGCGTGACCGCTGTTCGGCCATGGCGCGGTCAAAGCCAGGCTGGTCGAAATCAACGGCTTGGTCGCGCGCTGCGTCCTGTAGGAAATCCAGAGGCATGCCGAAGGTGTCGTAAAGTCTAAACGCATCAGCGCCACTAAGAGCGGCGGGACTCGCTAACGCACGTCGAAGTCGGCTCTCCAGTTCCCCTGCGAGAGTCAGACCAAGAGTCGGCCGTAACTGCGACATCAAGCCTTCGACGGCAGCCTCATCAAGTTGAGGAAGACTTGGTTGGGAGACGGAAAGGATACGCAAAACCTCATCCGCGTATGGCTTTTTTTCTATCCGCCATTCGTCAATAACCCTCTGTATGGCACGTGGCCGACGGAGCACGAGGGCGGCGTTGACCAGTTCGGCCAACTTTTGGAGACCCATATCGAGCGTATGCGCAAATCTCGTCTCTTCCGCCAGCACCGCCTTCGAAACTCGATCCGCCGACTCCTTCAACTCCGGATACGCGTCCTCCATCAAGTCCCGCACCGCGAACACCATCTGGTACAAGAACGGCTTCGTCTGACCCAGCAATCGCCCGTGAGTGATCGCCCGCCGAATAATCTTGCGCAGCACATATCCGCGTCCCTCATTCAGGGGAATCACGCCATCGGAAATAAGAAAAGTCGCCGCGCGCGAATGGTCGGCAATCACCCGCAGCGACGCCGCTGACTTCGATACCGCTGACGTTTGTTCGCCCCCTGCCCGTGTGGTGGCGGGGCTCCGCCCCGCGCCCGTCAACTCCGCCGCCCGCTCAATCAGCGGTGTAAACAAATCTGTCTCGTAATTCGAAATCACTCCCTGCAACACCGCCGCGATCCGCTCCAGCCCCATCCCCGTGTCAATGGAGGGCTTCGGCAGAGGCGTCAATGTCCCCGATGCATCCCGGTCAAACTGCATAAACACCAAATTCCACAGCTCGACATACCGTCCGCAATCGCAGCCAAACGTGCAATCCGTATGCCCTTGATCCGAAGCCACCACCCCCATGTCGTAGTGAATCTCGCTACAAGGCCCGCACGGACCGGTATCGCCCATCTGCCAAAAATTATCTTTCGACCCGAACTCATAAATGCGATCTTTCGGCACCCCTTGCCCGATCCAAAGCTCATAAGCCTCGGCGTCGCGCTCAACCCCGTTCTCGCCCTTGAAAATCGTCACATACAACTTCTCCTTCTCAATCCCAAACCACTCCGGAGAAGTAATTAACTCCCACGCATAAGCGATCGCATCCTTCTTGAAGTAATCCCCAAACGAAAAATTCCCCAACATCTCGAAAAACGTGTGATGACGGTTCGTGAAGCCGACATTTTCCAGATCGTTATGCTTCCCGCCCGCCCGTACGCATTTCTGCGATGTCGTCGCCCGCGAATAGTCGCGCTTTTCGAGGCCCAGAAACACATCCTTAAACTGGTTCATCCCCGCGTTCGTAAAAAGTAGGGTCGGATCGTTTGCTGGAACCAGCGATGAAGAGTGCACCTCGCGGTGCCCCTTCTGAATGAAAAAGTCGAGAAACTTGCGGCGAATTTCGGAGCCTGTCAGCATGGGTATTGATCGCGTTTCAAACGCTAGAGACAAATTCTAAATGATTGGCGGGATTTAACTGGATTTTCGAAAGCCCTAAAAGGCAGGATTCACATAAAGCAACCAGCGCAATCGCTGAACTTCTTCAAGCGCAGCGCGTTGCATCGCAAGCAGAAAGAAAAGACGGGCGCGGACGCCCGTCCCTCTACAATCTCAACAACCTATTTCATTTCGTCGCCGGTTTTCTCAGCGCCCTTCTTCACGGCGTGACCGACCTTCTTTGCGCCCTTTCCCGTGTCCTTCCCAGCCGTCTTGGTGGCGCCCGCCGTCTTGTCCGCTGCCTTTTCCGTGTCTTTGCCAGTCGTCTTAGCGACTTTTTCCGTTCCTTTTCCCGTGTCCTTCGCCGCCGTTTCCGTCGCGTCGCCGGTCTTCACGGCCGCCTTTTTCGTGGCATGCCCCGTTGCGACTGCGGCTTTCTTCGTCGCATGCCCGGTATCATCTGCCGCAGTCTTCACATCGGTTCCAGTCTGACCAAAAGACATCGCAGTCAGAGCCAGTACCGACGAGGCCAGAATCAAACACACCTTCGTTTTCATAGATCCTCCAAAAAAACTAAAGATTTCTTCAGTTGCAAGGTTTTATCAGACCGCACCGGACGAGCGCAACCGCAATCGATGCCCCCTAGCTTTGCTCAGAGCTCAGGCCGAGAACTCCATAAGCCTTACTGCGCCGCGTCCGAAGTCTCGTTCTCAAGTTCGCCCAGCATTTCTTCATCGACATCCCACTTCTTCAGGATCGTAAAAATCGTCTTCGATCCAAAACCCGCCCGCGTCAACTGCCGGAAAATGCGCGCCGTCTGTTTCTGATCGCGATCCTTCGGCTTCTGCAGTCGTTTGCGGCGCAGATACTCACGTGCCAGGCTTTCTTCTTTCACATCGTCATAAATCGACGAAACCGCTTTTTCGATGACCTCGCCGTGGACGCCCTTCGCCTTCAGGTCGTTGACCACACGCATGCGCCCGAATTTTTCGTTGTCCCGCCGATACGAAGAAAACGCCGTCGCATACTTCGCGTCGTTCAGATAACCCTGGTCTTTCAACCGGACAACGATTAACTCCACCAGCGTCTTCCCGATTTCGGTGTCGGCCTCGACGCGGTTTCTCAACAGGCGCTTCAATTCCGCAACCGAGCGCATGCGTCGACCGAGCGCCCCGATCGCGTACTCGTAAAGCTCCGCTTCGGTGAAAAGTTTCCTGGGACGGCCAAACCCCATCCCTACACAATAGCGCGTTAGACGGCCGAGGGGTTAGCCCCTGAGTCAATCGCCCGTTTCGTCATCACCGATTCGAATCCGAACCTCAGCCGGCGCGCATAAGGACCAAAGCGAATCTCCATCCTGTTCGCTTTGAAAGGGCACGGCTTCAGCCGTGCCCTAAGTCGACCAAAATAAATCTCGGCTGTAGCCGCTGGGGAACCCGTAGTTCGAACCGCGGAGCCCTGTCGTCCTGAACTACTCTTTCGGAGGCAGCGCCGTATTCGGCGACGACGGCGGCGTCATCGCCGGTGGAACCACCGCCGGTGTCGGTACCGCCGGCGCGGGAGCGACAAGCGAGCCCTTCACCGACGACGGCAACTTGTCCGCATTCGCCAACAGCAACGAGATTTGCCACATCTGCGTTTCAGAAAGCGATTTGCTAAACCCAGGCATTCCCGTCAGCCGGATGCCATTGAACACCTTCCAATAAGTCTCGCCCGGCTCATCATCCGTCACGCCCTTGCCTTGAAAAAGCTGTGGTGGACGCGGATACATTCCCGTCGCAATCGCTGTCTTCGCCACCAACGGCAAGCCATGGCAAACAGCGCAATGTTGCTTGTACAAATCCGCTCCAGCCAGGTAATTTGCTTCCGTCGGCTGGATCGGAACGCTCTTTGGCATTTCTTTCTTAACGCGCGCGTCTAGCGCCTTACGTGCAAAAAATGTTTCGAATGGCATATCGGAATCCGTGGTCGCAACCGGCGCGCTACCGCCGGTGAAATACACGTACGCCCCAAAGGGCACCAGAATCAGGCCGAGAATTAGTCCGGCGACAAATTTCACGAGATCATCCTGCCTTTCTGAATTTGATACTCTATCATTACAATTCCGCATCCCTAAGGTACATTATTCAGAATACAATTCCGAGATACCTCCTCGGCGACTTTTGCCTTGGATCCCCGGAGACTGGAATCAATGCAAATTGTCAGCGCAGCAAGTGCATTTCCGCAGCATTACTACTCCCAAGCGATGTTGCTGGAGGCCCTGCAGATGTACTGGGGCGAGCGAGTTCAGAATCCCCACGTGTTGCGCCGCTTGCACAAACACGTAGGCGTCGACGGCCGCTTCCTCGCGCTCCCAAAAGAAGAATACCTGAAGATGAAAACCTGGGGAGAGGCCAATCATCACTGGATCAATACCGCCAAAGACCTCGGCGAAAAAGCTGTCGGCAGCGCCCTCGCCCAAGCGGGTTTGCATGGCAAGAATCTCGGCGCATTCTTTTTCACCTCCGTAACCGGCATCAGCAGCCCCTCAATCGACGCGCTTCTCATCAACAAGATGGGCTTGTGTAGAAGCATCCGTCGCCTTCCGATTTTCGGACTCGGCTGCGTTGCCGGCGCTGCCGCAATTTCTCGCGCGGCCGATTACGTTCGCGCCTACCCTGATCAAGTCGCCGTCGTCCTTTCCGTTGAACTCTGTTCTCTCACCCTCCAACGCGAAGATGTCTCCATGGCGAACCTCATCTCCGCCGGTCTCTTCGGAGACGGCGCCGCCTCCGTCATCGTCGCTGGTGCCGAGACGGGACTTCCCGGCGTGAAGATTCTCGCCACCCGTTCCGTCTTTTATCCCGACACTGAAGAAATGATGGGATGGGATATTTCCGAAAGAGGATTTCGCATCGTCCTCTCCCGCGAGATTCCGAACCTTGTCAGGCAAAATCTGGCAAAGGATCTTGACGATTTTCTCGCCGAACGCGGCCTCACCCGCGCCGACATTGGAAGTTGGTGCCTCCACACCGGCGGTCCAAAAATCCTCGAAGCCACCGCCGACGCCCTCGGATTAAAAAATGGCGAGCTCGATGTTTCCTGGCAATGTCTTCGCCGCACAGGAAATCTTTCTTCGGCCTCCGTCCTCGTTGTGCTTGAAGAGGTCATGAAAAATCGCCGTCCCGAACCGGGAACGATCGGCCTACTTGCCGCTATGGGCCCGGGCTTCTGCTCAGAATTCGTTTTGCTGGAGTGGTAGGCGGCACCAGCGCAGAAACTCGCATCTCACTCACATCGCTCCAGTGTTATGACAATCTCCCTTCCCAAACCTTGGGATGTATTTGTAGTTGGCGGCGGCCCTGCGGGTCTCGCAACCGCCATTGCCGCACGGCACCACGGCCTAAGCGTACTTCTCGCAGATGGAGCGGTTCCCCCGGTCGACAAGCCTTGCGGTGAAGGCCTCATGCCCGACGGAGTCGAGGCTCTCCGCCACCTCGGCATCTCCGTCCCGGAAGGCGAATCCTATCCCTTCCACGGCATTCGTTTCGTCAACGGTTCGACAAAAGCCGAAGCTGAATTTCCTCGCGGAACTGCTTACGGAATTCGCCGCACGAACCTGCATCGATTGATGACCGAGCGGGCTGATGCTTCTGGCGTTCGTTTCCTGTGGCAATCCGCTGTTACCGGCCTTCACCCGGAAGGCGCCCTCGTCGCGGGAGAATTGGTTCGCGCCCGTTGGGTCGTCGGTGCCGATGGCACCTCGTCCCGCGTTCGTGATTGGGCACAACTCTCTCCCCGCAATCTCGCTGCACGCCGCAGCAAGGACTTCCGTTTCGCCTTCCGTCGTCACTATCGTGTCGCGCCCTGGGCCCAAGCCATGGAACTCCACTGGGGCGATCGCTCCCAGGTTTATGTCACGCCCGTCAGCCATGAAGCAGTCTGCGTCGTGTCAATCTCCTCCGATCAAAAGGTGCGTCTTGAAGATGCACTGGTAGACTTCCCCGAACTCGCCGGTCGCCTCGAACACGCCGAATACGCCTCTAACGAACGCGGCGCCGTTACCATTACCGAACGTTTTCGCGATGTCTATCGCGGATGCACCGCCTTGGTCGGCGACGCCTCCGGCGGAATCGATGCCATCACCGGCGAAGGTCTTTGCCTCAGTTTCCGCCAGGCTGCACTGCTCGGCGAGTGTTTAGCCGTCGGAGACCTCGCGCGCTACCAACGTGGACATCGCGCGCTCAGTCGCCGTCCTGTGTTGATGTCGCGCCTGATGCTCTTCATGGCCCATCACAACCGTCTGCGCAACCGCACGATGCAAGTCTTCCAATCCAGTCCTCGCTCTTTTGCTGGAATGCTTGCGATGCACGTCGGCGAAGGCACCACACGTCGCCACATCTCCCACGGTATCGCGCTTGGTTGGCAACTGATGACTGTCTAATATCCACCGCCTCGCAATGGTTACTCGCTTCCGATTCCCCTGTACCGCGCAGAAACTGCCCACCCCTACAAGGCCCACCCAAATTGCCCCCGCATCTGCAACTCTTTTCACCTTCCCCGCCTGCCAATTCGTAAGTCAACAAATTCAAAGGCATAATCCAAGCCCACAATTGGCATCGTTGTTGCACTTTTTATCAGCGTCCGCTCCGTGTTAAGTTTTTCCTCGTGCTCCTTGATTGCCGCCATCAGCGCAAATCTGATGGCGGTTCTTTTTTGCGCCCAAACCCAAACAACCTGTAACTTTGCGTTGCTCCACACATCCCATGGCTGGCCCTCAAATTTCAGGGCGAGAAATCACGACAATTTCAACGAGGAGATGCGTATGAAACTCACGATTGTGAAACTGATGTGTGCCACTACCCTGTTCGGCGCGATGGCTTTCGCTCAGTCCGACGCCATGAAACCAGACACTATGAAGAACGATCAGATGCAGAACGACAAGTCCAAGACTAATGACGGAAAGACTGGCGACGCCATGAAGAGCGACTCGATGAAGAAAGACGACATGGCGAAAGACTCCACCAAGAAATCGAAGAAGTCCAAGAAAGCCGCCAAGAAGACCGACGACGGTATGAAGAAAGATGAAATGAAGTCCGACGACACAATGAAGCACTAACCCCGCCGCCAGAACAACACGACGAGCAACCCCTGAAATCCTGCGAAGTCTCTAGGTGTTCGGAACGGGCGCGTCAGCGCCCGTTTTCTATTCCCGCCGCAAACTACAAGCCAGCACTTCGCCAAACGAATAGCAGAGTTATTTCCTGAATACGAATTTTCTATTCCTGATACTCCGGCTCCCGTTTCCATCCCGAAAGCATCGAGTAGAAATTTGACCACCCGTGCAGCGCAACCATGATCAGGTGTCCCGGAATGAATGCCAGAAATCCGCACATCGCTGCAAAATGCCAGATGCGCGTCAGATGAAATCCGCCGAACAGAAATGCCAGCCACGAAAACTGCGCCGGCTTATACAAAACGATCCCCGTCAGCAGCGATAACGCTCCAAACCCAATCGCCGACGTATACGCCAGCTTCTGCAGCGCATTGTATTGTCCTGTCTGCTGCGGTTTCGGTCCAAAAAAGAAATAATGCCGCGCCATCGGCCACACTCCCGGAACATCCCGCGGAGTGAAAATCAGCGTCCGGTAATGTCCACTCGCAATCTGATACACCACGTAAAAAATCCCGCTCGCCGCAAAGAACCACATGAACGTGAAGTGCCATTGCAACGCCCCGCCCAGCCATCCGCCCAGCGTGAGCGACTTCGGCACATCGATCAGAATCTTTTCCGGAATCTTCGGCCCAAAGCTCGGGAACGCCCTAAAAATCCGTAGGCCGCTCGTCACCATCACAAACAAACTGATCGCATTCACCCAATGCGTAATCCGAATCGCCGTCGGATGCTCGTACGCCGCCCGAACCACCCCTGGCTCCTCATCATTACTCTCCGCTTCGCAGCCCTCGGCCCTCTCCGCCATCATAAGCGGTTCCGCAAGTGCAATCGTCGCGTCCCCCGGGAGTGACTCGGCATCGACCGTCTCCACCTTGCCCACCGTCGCCTCGATCACGCACTCTTCGCCTGCACCCGCACCTTCCGGCTCCGGCACGCTGTTCGGGGACGAACCCTTCTTTTCCTCTTCGCGATTCTCGTCGTTCGCCATCACAGTCCCCCGAACCAGCTATAACCCTGGTCCTCCCAATACCCTGTTCTGCCCGCTTTCAAAACATTCGTGACGCGAACCGTGTCCAGATACTTCGCCTGCTTGTAGCCCAGCTTCGTTGGCATTTGCAGCCGCAGAGGCGCTCCGTGTTTTCGGTCCAGCGGCCGCCCGTACATCTCGTAGCACATCAGCGACTGCGGATGCAGTGCCGACGCCATATCAATCGACTCGTAATAGTCATCCACACACTCGACCTCAAGAAAACGCGCACTCGTATTCGCGCCCACGAGTTTCAAGAAGTCCGAAATCAGCGATCCCCCAAACGACCCAACCACGTCCCACCCCTCCACGCACACATGCCGTGTGTTCTGGCTCACCTTCGGCAACGCCTGAATCTGCTCCAGCTTGTACTCGCCCGGATGCTGCACATCACCCTCAACCGTCAGCGTCCATCGCTCCAAATCGACCTCCGGATCCAGCACGTCGTACCCGTTGTAAGGAAATTTCTCAAACGGCACCACCTCCGAATCCGAAAACGTCTGCGCCCGATGTTGCGACCGAAATGTCTCGCCCGCCGCCCAATCGCTGAACCGAACTCCGGCCTCCACCAGCCGATCTCTCACCTTCGGAAACGCAAAAATCCCCAGCGCCGCCACCGGTGCCAGTTTCAGCAGTTGACGGCGACTCTGCCGCTTCAGTTCCTTCTCGTCGATCCGAGTAATCATCTTCGTCCTTCGATCGTTTCTAGCTAACGGTTGTGGCCCTTGTAAAGCCAGACCTTAACACAAAAAATGGGATGCCTAACCACCCACTAAGTTTCAGCGAACAACCCCTTCAACCACGCGTTCCGGCCTCGGCGCAAGACCGCATCGCGTGGGGGTGGAGACCGTGTCAGCTCAAACACACATGCTCCCGCAAGCACACGCGGATCCTCGAACTTCACGACATAACTCCCTTATTTTCAGCGCCCTATCTTTGGCTGCGCGGTTGCTTTATCCATGTCGTCAGCAATCGGAGTAAAGGCCGGGCTCGCCCCCCCTCCGAATCGATAAGCAAGAAGGAGTTGTGCATGGAAACAATTCTGCAAACCCTCGTAATCATCGGCGGTCTCACGTTTTCTCTCGCCGCCTCGCTGCTGATCGAAGAACTCATTTTCGGACAGATCGTCCGTGTGGCCTTCGCCCGCCGCTCGGAAACTCCAAAGCCGTTCTCAACCTTCACCCGCAAGAACTGAAAGGGCCGCCACCATGTTGCTACTGAAATACTTGCTCCTAAGCGCGGGAATCGCAATGTTCGTGATCGCCGCCGGAATTCTCACCTACGACATCTACCTGCTGATCGCCTGGCAACGCCGACGAGTCAACCCAGATCCCGCAGCCGGAACACCCGGTCCCGCGCCCGCTACCCGCTGGCGCACCTCCGTCGCCCTCGTCATGCTCGCTTGGGCTCCCCTGCTGATCTCCGCCGGCATCGTCATCGTCCCCATCGGAATGGCGAAGATTCGCGTCGGCCAAACCAAGATGTTCAGCTCTTTGCAATCAGCATCAGACAAGGTTCTCCTCTGAAAACTTGAGAGCCCGGGACCGAGCACGGTGCGCATGAACAATCGACCCTCCACCACGCGCTATAATCAGCCCATTCCACAAATGCGAGCGCGAATGTCCAGCAGTCTGCGGCTTGGTTGCCTGACTTCGTTCTTCATCGCGATCGCTTTTCTCACTTCCGATTTATCCGCGTCCAATTCAGCAGACGCCGCTCGCCAACTAGCCCACAAAATCGCCGCTGCCACCGGACCCGGCGCCTATGCGCTCGACCTTACCAACCACTCCTCTCTGGACGAAAAATCGGTACGCGAAGTGCAGAGTGCCCTCGAAGCCGAGTTGCACACACAGGGGGTACATACCGCCAAAGCCGAACAGGCCCTCGGCGCAGTCACTGTCGTACTATCCGAAAGCCTCCGCGACTACGTTTGGACCGCCGAAATCGCGATCGGATCCGCCGCGAAAGATGACAAGAAAGTCGTCCTCGTTTCGTTGCCGCGCCCTCAAAACAGCGCAGCCTTCACCACTGCGCTGCCAATCGTCCTGAAAGCGACACTCGTCTTCGCCCAGGCCCAGCCGATTCTCGACCTCGCCCAACTCGATATGCCCGGAGGCTCGCATCTTCTCGTCCTCAGCAGCGCCTCGGTCGCGATCTATCGTCAGGCAAATACCTCCGCGCATTGGGAACTCGAAACATCCCTCCCCATCACCCACTCGCGTACCTTCCCTCGCGACCTGCGCGGACGCCTTCTCATCCGCCGCGATCATTTGTTTGACGTTTACCTGCCTGGAACCTTCTGCCGTTCGACCTCTTCGTCCCACAGCGGCGCGCCGCTGACCATCGCCTGCAACGACACCGACGACCCGTGGCCCTTGACGCCCGACGACAATACCGTGCACGCCTTCTTCGCGGCCTCGCGCAACTTCTTCACTGGAGCCCTGTCTCCCGCCATCGGAAAAATCTCCAACGTTCCTTCTTTCTATTCCGCCGTAGCTCTGCCCAAATCCAATTACACGCTCTGGGCCTTCGCTGCCGTGGACGGCTCGCTCCACTTCGTCGACGGCATCACCGACCAGTCCATCCGCGGCTCAAATTGGGGCAGCGACCTCGCCGCCGTTCGCTCGTCCTGCGGCACCGGCACGCAATTGCTAGCCACCGAGAGCGGAGACGCCGAACGCGACGGCCTGCGTGCCTACGAGATTCCCGACCGCGACCCCGTCGCCGTCAGTTCCGCCGTGGAGTTCGACGGCCAAGTCGTAGCTCTATGGCCCGAACCCAGCACCAACACATCCGTAGCAATCGTAAAAAGAAAAGACACAGGATGGTATGAGTCCTACCGCATACAAATTTCGTGTAACTAACGCCCATCTGGAGACAAGCACTAGTGTGGGGACGGGCATTCCTGCCCGTCCAAGCCGAGCGAAGCTCGGCCCCTGCATGCGCCAAAACTGCTCTCCACCGCCACCGATGCCGTTGCAAAACTCATGGCTAGTCCTAACCATCCTATGCGCGACCTTCGCCACCACCGCCTCCGCCGCCACTCGCCCCCATTACGGAGGAACTCTCCGCGTCCTTCTGCAATCCGCTCCCGAAACCCTCGACTTCCCCGCGAACCCCACTCCCATCGCCTACTGGGACGCCGCACGCACCCTCTCTCTCATCGGCGATACTCTCGTAAAACTCGATGCCCTTGACCGCCCCCAACCAGCGCTCTCCACGGCCTGGCAAAGCGATCTCTCCGGACGCATCTGCCTCTTCACCCTCCGCCGCGGAGTTAAATTCCACGACGGCACCGTGGCCACGCCCGCAGCGATCGCACAAATTCTCAGCGCTCTTCATCCCACCTGGCAGGTGCGCGCCTATCCAGACTCCGTCTCCATCGAAAGCGATTTGCCCGAGCCATCCCTTCTCGCCGAACTGGCGCTCCCGCGCAATCTCTTGCTGAAATACAACTCGAATCACATCCCCGTCGGCACCGGCCCCTTCGTCGTGGCCCAGTGGCAGCCCGGCAAATTGCTCACGCTCGCCGCCAACGAAGAAAGCTGGGCCGGCCGCCCCTTCATCGATATCATCCAACTCGAATTCGGACGATCGTTGCGCGACCAATCCGTCGCCTTCGAACTCGACAAAGCCGACCTGATCGAGTCCGCCCCGCAAAACGCCGCCCAGCATCGCGGCACATCATCCTCGTCATCGTTGCCGATCGAACTCCTCGCGCTCGTTTTCTCAAAGAACTCAAAAGCTCAGGACGTCCACCTTCGCGAAGCGCTAGCTCTTGCCATCGATCGCAAACCGATCCAGTCCGTCCTTTTGAAGGGCGCAGGAGAGCCTGCCGCCAGCATTCTTCCCAACTGGATGACCGGGTACGCCGCCGTCTTTTCCGTGCAGCCCGATCCGCAACGCGCCCGCGCCCTCTTAGCCGGAACTCGCCAGCCCGCGCTCAATCTCAGCTACGATCCCAGCGATCCGCCGGCCCAACTTATCGCCGAGCGCATCGCGCTCAACGCCCGCGAAGCCGGCATCACCGTCCAAGTCTCTCTATCAGGATCGGAAGATCTGCGTCTGGTTCGCGCTGTCCTCCCAAGTCCGGATCCCGCTAAATCGCTCGAAGAAGCCGCGCGGCAGCTCGGACTCGCGCAACTCGCACCCTCGGCATCCGCTGGCTCTCTCCATTCTCTCGAGGATCTTTATCACTCCGAGCGCGCCCTGCTCGATGGATACACCGTCATCCCACTCTTCCATTTGCCCGTCGCGACTACCGTCAGCCCTCGCGTTCGAGATTGGCAACCCGATCGACTCGGGCAATGGACCGGCACAGAATCGTCCTTAGCTGAAATCTGGCTTTCCGATCCCCCACGCGAAATCGCGCGAAAAGCTCAACGCGAGATTCCGGCACAAAGCCCTCCACTGAGTGCTTCTCCGCGGACGGCCTCGCGATGAGCTTCCGTAAAAAGCTTCTTCTCCTCTTCGCCGCAACCGTCCTACTCTGTGTCGCCGTCATCTCCATCTCCGTCTATAGCACCATCCGCAATTCGTTTGAGCAGGCCGACCAGGACCGCGCCAACGCCGTCGCTGCCCAGTTCCGTTCCGAGTTCCAGCGTCGCGGCTCGGAAGTTACACGCAAAGTCGAATCGGTCGCCTCCAGCGACATCGTCCAGCGCATCGCTCTCGATCTGAACCGCGCCGGCGCCGACGCCGGAGAATACGTCAGCGACGCCCGTAGCCTGGCCAGCCAGCAGCAACTCGACTTTCTCGAACTCGTCGACAGTCGCGGCACAATTCTCTCTTCTTCGCAGTGGCAGGCCAAATTCGGATATCCCGAACCCGCCATCCCTCTCACCACCATCTCCGATGGTGCTTCTCCCACAGCAATCGTCCCCGCCGGAGCCTTTCTCAAGCGCGAAGAGCTCCCCAATGGCGCGAGCCTCGGTCTGTTTGCCGTGCGCGTTGCGCGCGTTGCCGAGCAACCCCTCTACGTAATCGGCGGCGAGCGTCTCGATCAGGGCTTTCTTTCCACCCTCGACATCCCCACCGGAACTCGAGTTTTGCTCTATCAAAACCTTGACGCCAAATGGAATCCTAAAAGTTTGCTCGACCTCAACGGCCCTGCCGCCGGGGTCGACAAACTCGCCTCCCTCGTCGCGCACGTCCGCAATACTCTGCAGGAGGCGCAAGGCGTCGTCCACTGGACCTCCGACTCCGCCGACGCCGAAGTCTTTCACGCTATCCCCCTGATCGGTCCGGCCTTCAGTGCTCCCGATCAGAACACCGCCAACGCCGAGACCTCTCACGCCGATCACCAACTGATGGGCGTCCTGCTCGTCGGCAGCTCGCGCCGCCCTCTCATCGAATTGCAACGCCGCGTCATCTCGACGGCCATGTTCGTGGGCGGAGTCGGAATTCTCATCGCCATTCTGGCCAGCCTCTGGTTCGCCGCGCGCGTCACCCGCCCTGTCGTTTCGCTCGCCGCGGCCGCGCGCCGCGTCGCCGCTGGAGACCTCAGCGCCAAAGTCGAAGTCGAATCAAGCGACGAACTCGGCGAACTCGCCGCATCTTTCAATCGCATGACTGAAGACTTGCTCCAGCAAAAAGACCGCGCCGTGCAGGCCGAACGAGTCGCAGCCTGGCGCGAGCTCGCGCGTCGTCTGGCTCATGAACTCAAGAACCCTCTCTTCCCCTTGCAAGTCACCGTCGAAAACCTCATGCGCGCCAGGCAAAAGTCTCCCGAAATGTTCGAAGAAGTTTTTCAGGAAAGCACAACCACCCTGCTGGCGGAAATCAACAATCTGAAAACCATCATTGGCCACTTCAGCGAATTTTCCAAAATGCCTCAGCCTCAACGCCAGCCTATCCAACTCAACGAAATCGTTGCCTCTGTCCTGCGCGTCTTCCACGCCCAATTGCAGGACAACAATCAGATTGCCGTCCACACCGAGTTAGACCCAGCTTTACCCGAGATTTCCGCTGACCCTGACCTCCTGCATCGCGCCTTGCAAAACCTCGTCCTCAACGCCATCGACGCCATGCCCCAAGGCGGAGACTTGACGATCCGTACCCAAACCGCCAAGTCCGTCGACGGAATTGCACTTTCCGTCTCCGACACAGGCTCCGGCCTCACCGAGGAAGAATGCGGTCGCCTTTTCACTCCCTACTACACGACCAAGCAGCACGGCACTGGCCTGGGACTGGCCATCGTGCAGTCCGTCGTCAGCGATCATGGCGGCAAGATTTCTGTCGCAAGCGCTAAAGAAAAAGGAACCACATTCCGCATCGAGCTGCCCCGTGATTTCTCCGCATACTCGGCGTCTCCGCGGTAGATTTGTTTTGCATTTTTATTTGAGGTGAATCGTGCCGCAAAAAGCCCATTTGCTCATCGTCGACGACGAGGCCAACACACTCGCCTCTCTGTCGCGCGCGTTTCGTCTAGAAGGTCATGAAGCCGCCGTCTGCGACAACGCCAACAAGGCTCTGGAACTGGCCAAGTCGCAATCCTTCGACCTCATCCTCTCCGACGTCGTCATGCCCGGCAAAGACGGCCTCACGCTTCTCGAAGAACTCAAAGCCCAAGGCGTACTCACTCCCGTCGTCATGATGTCTGGGCAGGCCCACATCGAGATGGCAGTTCGTGCCACACGCCTCGGCGCACTCGACTTCCTCGAAAAACCCATCTCCACTGAAAAACTTCTACTCACCGTCGAAAACGCCCTCAAACTCGGACGCCTCGAGCGCGAGAATCGCGATCTCACCCACCGCCTCGGTAAACACGAAATTGTGTGGCAGGGCGAGACCATGCGTCGCGTAATGGCGCAAGTCGAACGCGTCGCCGCCAGCGAAACCCGCGTCTGCATTCAAGGCGAAACCGGCACAGGCAAAGAGCTCGTCGCCCGTACTCTCCACGAACGCAGCCCACGCGCCGGAGGCCCGTTCGTCACTCTGAACTGCGCCGCCGTCCCCGCCGAACTCATCGAGTCCGAATTATTCGGCCACGAAAAAGGGTCCTTCACCGGAGCCGCCGGACGCCATCTCGGCAAGTTCGAGCAAGCCCAGCACGGCACAATTTTTCTCGACGAGATCGGCGACATGCCCCTCACCATGCAAGCCAAACTCCTCCGCGTCCTCGAAGAGGGAGAAGTGGAACGCATCGGCGGAGAGCGCGCCATCACCGTCGATGTTCGCGTCGTAGTCGCCACCCATCGCGATCTCGAAGCCCATGTGCGCGACGGCAAATTCCGTCAGGATCTTTTTCACCGCGTCTTCGTCTTCCCCCTGCGCCTGCCTCCCCTGCGCGAGCGCCGCGAAGATATCCCCGCCCTCGTCGAGCACTTCGCTCTGCAAGTCAGCGCCATCAACGGATGGAAGCCGATCCACTTCACCTCCGACGCCCTGACAGCCCTGCAAGACTACCCCTGGCCCGGCAACGTCCGCGAACTCCGAAACGCCGTCGAGCGCCTGATGCTGCTCGCAATTTCAAACGAAGTCACCGCGGAAACCGTCGCCTTGGCGCTCCCCGCTTCCAGCGCCACTCTCGATTCTGGAGCATCCAGCTCAGGCCCTTTAGCAGACCGTGTCCGTGCCTTCGAAAAGCAAACCATCCTCGCCGAACTCAAACGCAATCACCACCAAATCTCAAACACCGCCCGCGCCCTCGGGCTAGAGCGCTCGCACCTCTACAAAAAAGCCGAACAGGTGGGCATCGACTTGAAGGCAGCGAAGGGTGGGAGCGAACGTTAGGTAACTCTTCCGTTTGCTTTTCTACCCTCCCTCAGACGACAATCGCTTCGTGACTAGCACTAGCTTTTATCAAGACCCCCAAACCGTCAGCCCCTTCCGCCCGGGCGCTCTCGTTATCGCCACGCTGTCGAACCCGCGTGAGAAATTTTGGGGTGCCATCCTTAATCTCGCCGCCGAAGGCCTCAGTCTCCGCGGCGTCGACGTCGCGTCGTTCGACGATCTCGCCTCCCAGGTCAAGAGTGGAGAAGCCTTCACCTCCGGCGTCGTTTTCTTCCCCATGCACCGCATCGAGCGCATGGAACTCGATCTCCCCGAGGGCAATCTCCTCTCGCTCGCCCAGCGCTTCGCGGAAAAAACCGGTAAAGACCCCGCTCCGCTCCTGGTCAGCGAATTCCTCTCCACCGCCTCGGCCAAGTTCGGAGGCGAGAAAGACCGTTGAACCTACGGCAAATCCTCACTGCGCCCAACCAGCTCACATTGCTGCGCATGATCTTCCTGCCCTTCATCGTCATCAATCTGGTCAAGCACGATTTCAAATGGGCACTTGCACTCTTCGTACTCGCCGGAATCAGCGACGGCCTCGATGGCCTCCTCGCCCGCACCCTCCACCAGCAAACGCTACTCGGCCAGTATCTCGATCCCATCGCCGACAAGCTTTTAATGAGCACGATGTTTCTCGTGCTCTCCATCGAACAGCGCGCCCTCGTTCCCTGGAAATACACGATCATCGTTTTCAGCCGCGATATATCCATCCTGTTGATCAGCGGCGTGCTCTTCATGATCGCCGGACTCCGCGATTTCCGTCCCAGCATCTTCGGCAAAGCCAACACCTTCGCTCAGATTTCGGCCGTTTTCTTTGTGCTCCTGTTCTTAGTCGATCCGATCGTTCTGGTTCAGATCGCAACCAAAGTTTTTCTCCGCGCCACCTTCTTCTTCACTATCCTCTCCGCGGTCCACTACGCATTTCTCGTGCAGCACAGGCTGCGCGAACCTGCTCCTGCAGTGGCAGTCAAACCATAAACGTATCTGGAAGGTGGTTTTACTTCGGGAGGGCTGGCCTACAGCGTCCGGAATCGATCCTTCACTTCGCGCACAAAATCGACAAACTTGGGATGCGTAATAATCTCGGGATGCCAGCAGAGATCCCGCTCAATTAGGTCATACGTCTCGACAATATGAGAACCGGGTAACGGATTCCCCTGCGCGTCATGATCGCGCCCCATCAGCCATAGATGGTCCGCCACCGAAGCCGCCGCGGTCACATCGTGCGTCACCACGATAATCGTATTCAGCTCATCCATATTTGCAACCTTCTGGATGAGGGCAGTCGTCTTTTCCAGCATCAGCAAATCGAGCCCGCTGAACGGTTCGTCCATCAGCAAAAAATGGTCCGAGCACAAAATCTGCTGGATAATCGCACAACGCTGCCGTTGCCCGCCCGATAACTGCATCGGATACAACCGCGCCTTGTCGATCAGTTCAAATTCGTTCAGATACTGCATCACTTTTTCGCGGGCGACTTTGTCATCTTTCTCTTTCTGATTCGCCGCCAGCAGCAGGTTGGAAAGCACCGTCCGATGCTCAAACAGAGGATAGTCCTGCGCCACCACGCCGACTTCTCCCGGCATCACCGGACGATCCGTGCCATTAATCGACACGCGCCCCGACGTCGGGCGGTTCAGCCCCGCGATGATCCGAAACAGTTGCGTCTTGCCAATCCCGCTCGGCCCTAGAAACCCGACCACCTGCCCCTGCGTGCAGTCCGCGCGAATAATGTCGCGGATCTCCGCCGTGACGTGCTTGAGGATGGGACGCCCATCGTACTCAAGTGACACGTCCTCGATCTTCAACAGCGTCTTACCGTACGTACAGGAAGCCATAATTTCGTTTTAGAGCCGTGCAGTTTTGTGTTTAAGGCTGACGCCCTGGCCGCTACTTCCTTTCCAGCGTCAGATCCGCATACGGACAGAAAACCTCCCGCAACAATCCAATCGCATAATCCTGCCCCAACCCCAGCAGCAAAATCGTCAACTGAATCGCGAACACCGCGCTCAAATGGAAGTGCTTGTTCTGATTTAGCAGCATCGCACCCACTCCGCCCTCCGAACGAGAGATGCCTTCCACCATCGTCAACATCATCCATCCCATCGCCGCATTCTGACGTAAAACTTCAAATGCCTTATCCGCTTGCCCCAGAACAATCACTTCGTAAACCACGCGCCACTCGCCCATGCGTAGGGTCCGCGCCAGATCGAACTTTTCTTTGGGAACGCTGGCGACCACTTCAGCCATCCCCGTAACAAAAAATACCGACACGGAAAAAACCAGCAGGAACAATTTCAGCTCGTGCCCCGACGTCGCCATCAGCGTAAAGAAGAACGTCAGGCCAACCATCGAGAGGAATCGCAGCTTGCTCAGGAAGGAAACAATTGGCCGAAAGAAGGGAATGACCGTTAAGTACGCCAGCAGCAGCGACAACACCGCCGAAATCGCAATCGCTTCCAGATTCAACAGGAAGCTGGTGATTAACTCGCCGCCCAGCCCCTCAAACCACAAATCGCTCAGCGATTGTAGAACTTCTTTGGGTTTCGGAAGAAATACCGACGGCGAGAAAATCCAAATGCACAGCAGCATCACCAACTGAAATCCCACCATCCACCGGACCGTCTTCCTCGAGATCACCCGGTTCGGAGCTAGAACTTCAATCGCTTCATTCATCCCGTGTCCGTCGTTGTTCGTTCGCTATTTGTCCCGTGCTGTCCCTAACTATCACTCGCCGCAACTGCGATCAGTTTTAACTGCCGAGCAGCGTGATCTCCACCCGCCGGTTCGCCGCTTTGCCCGCCGCCGTATCATTCGTCGCCACCGGATTCTGCGACCCGTGCCCTGCTATGCGGAACCGGTTGTCCGGGAAATTTCTCGGAGCGTGCTTTTGCAGCCAATCCTTCACCGCTCCCGCGCGCGCATCCGAAAGCGCCTGATTCGCCGGCTCGCTGCCCGTGTTATCGGTAAAGCCGTCCACCTGGATAAACAGCCCCGTGATGGCCAGCGAATCCTTCAACTCCTGCATCGTTCGCACGCCTTCGCCAGTAAATGTCGCCTTACCGGTATCGAAGTTGATTGAATACGAACGTTTGGAAACGACGGGCCCCGTCTCGTTCGCCGCGTATTGTGGAGCTTCACCCTCCGCCCCGCCACTGCCCATTCGCGCCTGCGCTCCCGTGATAAACGACTTATCTTCAATGTCCTTCACGTCAGGAATCGGCGTGTCTTTAAACAGTGCCGGATATTGCTGTGTCGCAATATTCGCAAACACCGTATACGTCGATCGGAAATTATCGTTCGTCCCTGGCTCCAACCCAAAAAGAATCAAGTTGTCGGCCAGATTATTCACCGTTGAGCCGCCCAGCTCCACCTTCAATCCCTGCGCATCGCTCTCGGTCACGCCTTTGTAGTACTTGTACCAATAAGCTTCGTCCTGGTCGTTGTAAACCTTCGCGCTAATCGCGGACGCCTTATGCAGCGCCTGATCGAACGCCTTCACCTGATCGCCACCTTCGAACGTGGCCGCGAGCATCCCTTCAATTTCTTCGCGATTGTGTTCAAAGAAATTCTTGGGCCCGACAATCACATCCGGCATCTGCGAACGATACTGCTTCGAGCTCACAACTTTAACCAGTCCACCTTTGCCCTTCGCCACCGTCACATCACCCGGCGTCCAGGTCACAACCCCGTTCACGCATACATGCTTGGTCTCCCCCGTCAGATGCCCGTCTTTCACCACTTTGCGGTCGTCGCACTTCCCCGCCACGTAATCCGCTGCCGCCACGTTATAGTCCGAAGCATTGATCCAGTTGACTGCATCCGGATCGTACGTCTTCTCATCCGGATTATTCTTGATTCCGTTATCGCCTTCCCACTTCTGCGCAATGTTCCAGTCGCCATCACGCAGCACGCCCTCCACCAGCAAGCCTTTCGCCGCCTGCGGATCGCGCTTCACCTCCGGCGGCGCCATGAACGAATCCTCGCCCCGGCTGTATCCCGTCGAACCAATCACCTTCGCCTGAAATTCCGGTCCCAGTTTTTTCAGCTGTGGATTGATCGCCGCCAAAAACTGCCCTGACCCGTCACCCATGATCAGAACGAAGTTCGCGCCATTGGAACACTGCGATGCGCCGTTTGAAATCTCGCGCGCGCACGCAATCAAATCCTCCTGCATCTTGCCCGTATCGTCTTGCCGGATCAGCGCCAGGTTCACGCCATGTTTTTCCATCAGCGAACCCTTCGTCGTATTCGCGCCGCCATTCGCATAGATCATGCCGATCTGCGCATTCCATTCCCAAATCTCGCCGCGAATCAGCGTTGCCCGCACCGCCGCCGGAGTCGCCGATGGCAGCGGCGTCGGCTCCACGTTCTGCACCATCGCTTCCTTCACATCCGGCAAAACCGCTTTCTCGGGAACCAGCGCCTTCATCACTCCCGGCGTCGGAATCCATCCCAACTCCGCAGCTTTGCGCAACCCAAACACAAAGGCCACCACCAGCAGGACGATCAGAATTACTTTCGGCCCAGTCTTCAGACGTGCCATTCGCGATTCCTCCCCGTGTACAGCCTGCGCCATTCATCCAGCGCTTGATTCTTTTCAATCGAAATAAACCTGAATAAACCCCTACTTGAACATGTCGCCATAGTCGCTGGCACTACGCGCCGCAGGTGACGCATCCGCCGACGCTTTAACAGCAACCGGAACCGGCGCCGCCGTCGCTCCCGGCAACAGGAACGCTGTATCCGCGTCTCCCGAAGTCAGCAGCTTTTGCTCGTACGCATCCAGCTTCTGCAGCGCTTCCGTCTCCACCGCGCCGTTCTCCAGGTCGATCGTGTCCATGAAGTTCTGCGCCAGCCTCTGGAAGTCTTCCATCTCACCCAACTTCCGTCCCGCTTCCTCGGCCAGATGCTCCATCGTCTCGTTATACAACTCGCGCTCATCCCCATTGCCCTTGATCACTGCCATGGCCGTGCGGTACGCGCGATATGCGGAGTTAATCGTCTTGTACTCGATCTCCGATTGCTTAACTTCGTTGTCCGTATCCTCGATATAGAAGTCGATGTGAACAGCCCACTTGCTCAGCAGGTCATAAATGTTCTGTAACTTGCTCAGCAGTTGCTGATAACTGAGGTTCGATTTTTCCAGCCGCCCCGCCTGATTCGCCTTGGCCTTCATCTGCAAAGCCATGCGCAGCTGCTCGTTCTGATCCGCCGTGCTGGTCGCCACCTTTTTCGCGTGCGCCGCCAGCCGCATGTTCTCGTTCGCCATCGCGTGATTCTTGTCGATCACGTCTTTCAGATATCGGATCTGCCCGCTGACGTTGCTGATCTGCTGGTTCATCACGTCGCGGCGTTTCCGCATCTGCGACAAGTGATCTTTCAGAATGCCGATGGGATCGATATTGATGATCAACGACGTAAACCACCGCATAATCAGCCGGAACAGCAGGTGCGTGCGGCTGCTGAACAACACAAACAAAACAGCCGCCAGCATCAACGCCAGAAAGACCATATGGAGCGTGTCTGCCAGCATCGACACGATGAACGGCACAATCATCCCCCAACCGTAAACCAGCGCTCCCGCCAGAATCGCGAGCGCAATCATCCCCGTCTTGCCTTCCGGGCGCGACCAGAACGACTTAATATCCTGGCCCAGGTTCGTAGGAGTAACCGGCGTCAAACTCATAGTGCCTCACCTTATTCCTTCTTCCGTTCTGTGCTGCGCGTTTCTAACTCTGCCCTTATTGCTTTTCCCTACCCGATTTCCCGGATCCTTTTACATCTCGTTATCGCTCCATCTCGTTCTTGCCTTGCGTCTTGCTTGCCTTGCGTCTTGAAAGGGTGCGGCTTCAGCCGCACCGTAACAATGCAAAATCGAATCGGCTTTAGCCGCTGAGGGAAATTTGCGGATTCTCTACCCCTGCAGCAAACTCGCGTACTTCGACTTCTCCTGATCGATCTCAACCGCCCGCCGCTGCGCCGCAATCGTGAACTGCGACTCCGCCCGCTGGATCTTGCTCTGCGCATCCACCAGGTCCGTCGACACCTGCGACAACTGCTGCTGCAGTTGCGAGATCTCCCGCTGCTTCGCTGCAATCGCGTCCGTGACATCCTGCACTTTCTTCTGCCGGTTCGTAATCTCCTGCCCCTTCGACTGTTCCGCCGTCGCCGCAAACGACTCCTGCTCGTTCTGCAAGGCCACTTTCAATCCATCGAAAGTCGCCAGAATCTTCTCCGGCGTCAGCCCTTCCTGTGCCTGCGCCTGCACCACCGCCGTCTTGAACTTCATGCGCTCGTCCATCGGAATCGCAGCCAGCGGATCCAGATATTTATGAATCGTCGCCGCCACCGCCGTTGACTGAAAATCCGTCTTCGCCAGGATCTTCTTATATACATGCTCCGTCTCTTCGCCCAGCCCCTGATACGAAGCCACAGGCGCGCTCGTCGCCATCGCCGACGGAGATTCACGCTGCGCCGCGGCAGAAGGCTTGGCGTCGCTCTGCGAAGCCACTGGTGTGGAGGTTTTTGTCGCCGCTTTCGGATCCGGATCGTCTTCCACAATCGCGTGTTTGATGCTGTCGATAAACTTATTCATCGCTTCCTATTCCCTTATCCCACATACGCTCGTCTCTCCGAGCCCTATCAAAGAAACGAAACAAATAACAAAAATGTTCCGCGCGACCAACGCCGCGCGCCGAAAGCGCTAATAGTCTATGTTTTCAACAGTATCTTACTGAAAAGCCATCCACCGATACAGTGACGTTAGGCTGTGTGCCGCATCCGTCAATGGTGCTTTCAGCACGATCGCAAACATGCCTTCAGTAACAGAGGATGCTATGGTGCGCTGACCCCAAAGTCAACGCTTCAGACACCTGTCTTTATTGCAGATCGCAAAGCGTTACCACGACTTTGCAATTCTAAAAAACGTCGGTTCTGCCAGTCGAGCCCCATTCCGCGCCGAAACGCTCCCTTCGTGCCCTTTGTGGTAGCGGTTTTCGTTACTTGAACCTCAGGCCAGCCGTAGGGGCGAGAAAGGAAGGGAACCGCAGAGCCGCTACTTCCGATGCGGCTGGATCGAACGCATAATCAGCCCCAACCCGCCGACCAGCAGGATCAGCATGACCATGGTTTCAAACAGGCTGGCCGGAGCAAAAAAGATATGCAGATTGGCGATGATCCCCGCGAATATGAACAACGCTCCCGCCACCGTCAACAGCCATCCGATAATACTGCGGCCATTCCAGAACAAAATTCCGATTCCAAATAGCATCGGCAAAAGCGTGACCCCGAAAGTATTTCCGCCGTAGAAGCTCCAGTACGAGCCCACCACTTTCACCTGGTTCGCAATCAGGTATCCGCCAATGCACGCCATGAAAAAACCGAGCAGGAAAGACCCAAGTCCCCCCGGCGTACCACCCACATCGCCAACGCTGCGGTTTTCCATGCGCCGAGGATACCAGACAACTCCCCGCCCGCTCATATAACTTCCGTAAGCCTCGCCTAACTTCCGTAAGCCTCGCCGCGGCCAAAATCCCCTGAATCGGACTCATCTCTTTCCGGTGCGCCCGTAGAATCCGATAGAATCAAAAGTTCGGTTCGCTCTCGCCGAACGCTTGGGCCGAACGGCTTGAAGAGGCGTGGCTTCAGCCGCGCCGAAGTCGTTCCTGATCAAGTGGGCTTTACAGTTTGCTGAAACACTCGATTTGGTCTTGCTTTTTGGGTGGCGCAGCGGTTCACCATTCTTAGCTTTCTGCTTTTGGGTGGCGCAGCGGTTTACCATTCTTAGCTTTCTGCTTTTTGGGTGGCGCAACGGTTTACCATTCTTAGCTTTCTGCTTTTGGGTGGCGCAGCGGTTCACCATTCTTAGCTTTCTGCTTTTGGGTGGCGCAGCGGTTTACCATTCTTAAGCTTTCTGCTTTTGGGTGGCGCAGCGGTTTACCGCTGCGATAAATGCCTTATTTCAGCCCGGCTTTAGCCGCTGAGGGCGTCGTGCGGACTGAGTTTTTCAGCAATCCTTTTTGCCCCCGAGGCCCAGCGTCTGAGAAAACGTCACCGACTGTGCAAACATAAAATCGTTCGCAAATCTTATGCCACTTCGCCTCTATAACACTCTCTCCGGAAAGATCGAAGACTTCCAACCGATCGATTCCCACCGCGTCCGCATGTACGCCTGCGGACCCACCGTCTACGACTACGGTCACATCGGAAACTTCCGCACCTTCATCGCCGTCGATCTTCTCTACCGCTTCCTCCGCCAGAGTGGATACGACGTCCGCTACATCATGAACATCACCGACGTCGACGACAAGATCATCCGCAACTCGGCCGAAGCCGGCGTCAGCGTCCAGCAATACACCGCGAAATTCATTCAGGCCTTTCTCGAAGATTCCGCCACCCTCAGCATTGCGCCGCCTACTTTCGTCCGCGCCACCGAACACATCCCCGAGATGGCCGCCTTCATCACCGATCTCGTAAAAAAGGGTGTTGCCTACCGCACCGACGACGGCTCCTACTACTTCCGCATCGCGAAATTCCCCGGCTACGGCAAGCTTTCCAAAAAAGATTTCGCCGGCATGAACGACGGCGCCCGCGTCGACGTCGACGAATACGAAAAAGACAGCGCCCGCGACTTCGCCCTCTGGAAAGCTCCCAAGCCCGGTGAAGCCTCATGGGACACCCCGATCGGCCCCGGCCGCCCCGGCTGGCACATCGAATGCTCCGTCATGTCGATGGAAGAACTCGGCCCCAGCTTCGACCTCCACGCCGGAGGCGAAGACCTCATCTTCCCTCATCACGAAAACGAAATCGCCCAATCCGAATCCCAAAGCGGACAGCCATTCGCCCGCTACTGGTTTCACTCTCGTTTTCTGCTGGTCGAAGGTCAAAAGATGTCGAAGAGTCTCGGAAACTTCTTCACCATCCGCGACCTCGTCCTGCGCGGCCACAAACCCTCTTCCATCCGCTGGCTCCTCTCCCAGGTCCCCTACCGCAATCAGCTCAACTTCACCTTCGACGGACTAAAAGCCGCCGCCAGTTCCGTCGAAAAATTACGCAACTTCCGCTTTCGCCTCGAAACCGCCTTAAAAGCAAATAATCGCGAAACGAACGGGAAGCACGCAGAACGCACAGAAAAAGACAACGATGGTCGCGGCCCGAAAACAAAGGGTATGGGCGGAGGCACCGATGCCAGCGGCACTGACGGGAAGGGTATCTCGGCAATTGGCACGGACGGGAAGGGCACGACTTCAGTCGTGCCGTCCAGTCCCGCCTCAGACGCGGCTTTAGCCGCTGGGGGACAACTCTCTCTGGCCACGCTCGCCCGCGAAACCGCCGACCGTATCAACGCCGCTCTCAATGACGATCTGAACACCGCCGAGGCCCAGGGCGCTATCTTCGACATGTTGCGTAAAGCGAACACCGCTCTCGACACCGCCGAGGCGCGCCCTGACGAGATAAAACCGTTACTGGACACACTCGAAAAATTCGACGCCATCTTCGGAGTCCTGAACGACGACGATCAGCCCAAGATGAAAGCCATCCTCGACTGGGCTCGCGCCGAAGGCCGCGAAAAAGAAATCAGTCCCGAATTACTCGCGATCGCAGGCTCCGCCCAACTCACCGACGAACAAGTGAATCAAAAGCTCTCCGAAATGGAAGCCGCCAGGAAAGCTCGAAACTTCAAAGCCTCCGACGCTCTCCGCGCCGAACTAACCGCTGCCGGCATCCTGGTAGAAAACACCAAAGAAGGAGTCCGCTGGCGCAGAAAATGAGGTCCAATTTGTAATTTGGTGATTTGTATGTGGTAATTGAAGTCCAAAGCATCAAGCATTCCGGAATCTCTGGTTTCAAATTGCCAATTACAAATTACAAAATTACAAATCCTAAAATGTTGTCCCTCGACGCCTATCTCCGCGAAGCCGAAATCGCCCACGGCCATCTCTGCGCCGGACAAGTCCTCGGCGTTCGTCTCGCCATGCTAGGACTCAAGACTCTTGGCATCGACGATCCGCGCAACAACAAAGAAGATCGCAAGCGCCTCGTCACCTTCGTCGAAATCGACCGCTGCGCCACCGACGCCATCGCCGTCGTCACCGGATGCCGTCTCGGCAAGCGCGCCCTCAAATTCCGCGACTGGGGTAAGATGGCCGCCACCTTCGTCGATCTCGCCGCCCATGTCGGCGAGAATGGGAAAGGCACGGTCGCAATTGGAAACATTGAGACCGTCACGAACGGGAAGGGCACGACTTTAGTCGTGCCGTCTCCGGCTTCGAGCAATGCGGCTTTAGCCGCTGAGGGACAACCGTCGCCATCCGTGGACAGCGCTTTAACTTCTGCCACTAACTGGTACCGCGCCATCCGCATCGCCGCCAAAGAATCGTCCAAAGCGCTAGCCCGCGCCCTGCATCCGGAAATCGAAAACAAGAACCAGCAGCAGATGCTCGCCTATCGCGAAATAAAAGACGACGACCTGTTCTCAACCCAGTGGGTAAAAGTAGCGCTCCCACCCGAAGAATTCCCCGGCTACAAATCCGACCGCATCGTCTGCTCCGAATGTGGAGAAGGCGTCAACTTCCACCGCGAAGTGAAATGTGACGGGCGAGTACTGTGCAGGGCGTGTGCGGGCCAACAGTACTACGACCCGCTGTGAGCGAGGTTACAGCTTACCTGTGGCCTGATCCAAACTCTTGACGATATCCTCTAACTCGGCATCGATCCCCGGTTTGCTACCAGGGGAGCTCTGCTGATAACAAGCCCTTGCCCTTGCCGAGGCGCGCCGCTTCTCTTCCGGATGGCCAGCAGGAGCCAGCGGTCCTGTTCCTCGTGTGCCTCTCAAGCAAGCACAGCAGAACTCCGCGAATCCCTATTGACATCCCTTGTTAGAATAGAACTAAGTGCCAAGCGCACCGCAGTCGCCGGGTCTTTGACAACTTATTGATCCGGGATAACCTGGGGGAGGTAGATGGCTTCCTGAAAGAGTGAATTGTAACTCCTTTATAGCCAAGACTTTGCTTCTAACTCCTTATTCCTCAAAGACCTGGCGGAAACTTCTCGCTAAAGTCTTGATTCTAATATACCAGGGGGGGAGGGGGGGTACCCCCAGCGCGACGGCAGAGTCCCAAAACGGAACGCTAACGAAAAAGGGCTAGCAGCCAACGACTAACGACGAACGACCATCGACGATTCGTAGGCATTCGCTACACACAACAGCGTCGCTTCATCAAAGTGTCGCCCGAACAATTGCAGCCCAATCGGCAGCTTCTCGTGATTCTCGCCGCACGGCACCGAGATCCCCGGAATTCCCGCTAGATTCGCCGTGACCGTATAAATATCCGCCAGATACATCGCCAGCGGATCATCCACCTTCTCTCCCAGTTTGAACGCCGGAGTCGGAGCCGTCGGCGACGCGATCACATCCACCTTCTGGAACGCATCCTCGAAATCTCGCGTCAGCAGCGTCCGCACTTTCTGCGCCTTCAAATAGTAAGCGTCGTAATATCCCGCGCTCAGCGCATACGTCCCCAGCATGATTCGCCGCTTCGCTTCCATGCCGAATCCGCCATCGCGCGTCAACCGGTACATCTCAGAAAGATTGCCCGCCTTCGCCCGAAACCCATAGCGCACTCCATCAAACCGCGCCAGGTTCGACGAAGCCTCTGCTGTCGCAACGATGTAATAAGTCGGAATCGCATACTCCGTATGCGGCAGCGAAACCGGAACAATCTCGCACCCCAGTTCCGCCAGCTTCTGGATCGCCGCTTCCACCGCAGCCCGCACCTCGGCATCCAGCCCTTCGCCAAAATATTCCTTCGCCACGCCGACCCGCAGCCCGCGTACCGGCTTCTCCAATTCCGCCACGTAATCCGGCACAGAAACGTCAGCTGAAGTCGAATCCATCGCATCGCGCCCCGCAATGATGCGGAGCATCAACGCCGCGTCTTTCACCGTATTTGCAAACGGACCAATGTGATCCAGCGACGACGCAAACGCAATCAGCCCATATCGCGACACCCGTCCATAAGTCGGCTTCAACCCGACCACCCCGCAAAACGAAGCCGGCTGCCGGATCGATCCGCCTGTATCCGTCCCGAGCGTCGCCACCGCCATTTCCGCCGCCACCGCAGCCGCTGATCCGCCCGACGATCCTCCCGGAACCCGCGACTTGTCCCGCGGATTATGCACCGGAAAATACGCCGAATTCTCCGTCGACGATCCCATCGCAAACTCATCGCAATTGAGCTTGCCCAGAATCACCGCACCCGCAGCCTCCAGACGCGCCACCGCCGTGCAGTCATAAGGAGGAATAAAATTGTCCAGAATTTTCGAGCCCGCCGTCGTCCGCACGCCCGCCGTCACCATCACGTCTTTGATCGCAACCGGAACCCCAGCCAGCGGCGGCAACGGAATCCCTTCCGCCGCCATCTGGTCGATCTGCCCAGCCTGCGCCAGCGCCCGCTCTTCGCACAGCGTCAGAAACGCGCCAATCTCGGGATCTTCGCGCCGAATGCGCTCGTAGTATTCTCCAACCAGCGCCGTCGCCGTCGTTCTCTCTTCGATAATCGCGTCGCGGACCGCATCGATTGTCAGCCCGACGCCAAGCCCGCTGTTTCCTTTCCTCGCGATTTCGTTTTTCACGATCATCACCCTATCTCTCAATCACCTTCGGCACTTCAAAAAACGTCCCATCCGTATCCGGAGCGTTCTTCACCGCCACCTCGTGCGGCAACGATTTTCGCAGCCCCTCTTTCACATCTTCCCGGATGGCATACCCAAAGCGCTCGCTCCCCTGCTTCGATTCGTCCGCCCCATAGCGATCCGAAACCTGCGCCATCGGCGCAACTTCATCGGTCTTCAATTCATTCAGCCGCCCGATATAACCAAGAATCGAGTTCAGATCGCGCAGCATGCGCCCGCGCTCTTCCTCCGTCAACTCAAGATTGGCCAGATCGGCCACGTAGCCCACATCTTTCTCAGTAACCTTCATAAAATTGATCTTCTAATCCCGAGCGAAGCGAGGGATCTCATGTCCCGCTGGTCATCGCAATAAGCACGCGATCCCACTCACTTGCACACAAACTCAATCCGCCTCACCACCGCCCCAGAATAATTATTAATCACCGCGACATACCGCGGAGCCAGATTCATCAATTCCCTTCTCCATCCCGCATCCGGAACCTCCACGCGCAGAATGCCCTCCGCAAAATCTAGCGCCCGTGTCCGATCCGCAACCGCGCTTCCGCAGGCGAGCGGCCACGCCAGCATCACACTCTCCGACGCAGGTGCGCGGCGCAGCGCCTTCGCAACAATGGACTCCAAACCTTCAGATGCGCGGTTCAAGACGCCACCGCGCCGGCGTTTGCAGTGCCCGCATTCGCTTTCTCCCGCTTTTTTGCCAGCTTGCGCAAATGCGATGCCGAATACAAACTCCCCCTGCAACGTTTCGACCCGCACAAACAAGGAGCGTCATCCTCGCCATCGTACAGGTTGTAGTCGTAGGTCAGCTCCTCGCCCGGCTCCAGATCGCGCAGCGCAATCACCCACATCTTCCCCCGGATCTGATCCGTCTCACAGTTCGGCTGGCACGAATGATTCACAAACGCCGCTACGCCGCAGCCATCGATAATCCGCTTGCCACCGTCCAGCCCGAACAAGTACGTGTTGGGATAATCCTCATACAGATCGTCAGCCTGTTCTTCCGTGAGATACAGCCCGACGTACTCTACGATCCGCGTCCCTTTGCGAATCTTCCGCGTCGTGTAGCAACCGTAAGAGTGAATCCGAGATTGGCGAATAATCAATGTCATGGTCAGCATGGTGGAACGATGAGCGATGAAGCGATGCTAGATTTTATCCCGAATCTTCTCTAGCCGAACTCGATCAACCAAAAGATAATCCGAATCGCACCAACAACAGTTTTGACTGACCACTGGCCACCGACCACTGACCACGAACACCTGCTAACATACACGTCCGGAGATCAACAATGGCTCACCAGCACCCGCCCCGCTTTCTGAAAATCGTTGAAGACGCCAAGCAGCGCGTCCGCGAAACCAATGTCGACGCCGTCAAGGCTCGCCTCGATCGTGGCGACCGGTTCGTCCTCGTCGACGTCCGCGAAGACCGCGAATTCGACGCCGACCATCTCCCCGGAGCCGTCCACCTCGGCAGAGGCGTCATCGAACGCGATATCGAAGCCAAATATCCCGACCTCGGCACCGAACTCGTCCTTTATTGCGGAGGCGGATTCCGCTCCGCCCTAGCCGCCGATAACCTGCAAAAAATGGGCTACACCAACGTCATTTCCATGGACGGCGGCATCCGCGACTGGCGCGAAAAAGGCTACCCACTGGAAAAATAACGAGATTAACAATGTTGTCATCCCGAGCGTAGCGAGGGATCTCATGTTCTCCTGCCCTTGCTGAAAAAGACGGGTCCGTCCCTAGCAGGTTTGCATCCCACCCCCATCTCTGAAAAAATGTCATAAGCAACGAGTGGGGTCTCCCGAAGATGTCTGAAATAGGAAGCTTTGCGCTGATGGCAGCGCTCGGCTTGAGCGCATATTCTTTTCTGGCAGGCCTGTTGTCCCTTTTTAACAAGGACGCTGCCTCCGCCCGCCTCGGCGAAACCGCCCGCCGTGCCGGCATCGCCACCTTCGCCGCCGTTCTGCTCGCCGGCATCGTTCTCGTGGCCGCCGCCTTCAACAACGATTTCTCCATCGCCTACATCTTTCATCACAGCAATCGCGATCTCCCCGCCGCCTACAAGTTCGCCGTCCTCTGGTCCGGACAAGAAGGGTCCCTCCTCTTCTGGTCCCTCCTCTTAGCCGGATACGGCTTCGTCCTCCGTCTCCGCTACAAAACCGATCAGCGCCTTTTCGCCTACGCCTCTGTCATCATCGCGTCCGTCCAGGTCTTCTTTCTACTGATTCTCAATTTCGCCGCCCATCCCTTCGCCGTCATGCAAGGCAACCTCCCCGCGGACGGCACCGGCCTTAATCCCCTTCTCCAATATCCCGAGATGGTCATCCATCCCCCCATGCTCTATCTCGGATACGTCGGCTTCACCGTCCCTTTCGCCTTCGCCCTCGGCGCATTAATCATGAAGTATCCCGGCGAAAAGTGGATTCAGATCACCCGCCGCTGGACCATGGTCACCTGGTGCTTCCTCACCATCGGCGTCTTTCTCGGCGCCCACTGGGCCTACGCTGTCCTCGGATGGGGCGGCTACTGGGGATGGGATCCCGTCGAGAACGCCTCGCTCATGCCCTGGCTCACCGGCACAGCCTTCCTCCATTCCGTGATGATGCAGGAAAAACGCGGCATGCTGAAAGTCTGGAACATGGCGCTCATCTTTGCCACCTTCCTGCTCTCCATGCTCGGAACCTTCCTCACCCGCTCCGGCGTCATCAGCTCCGTCCACGCCTTCGCGCAATCCTCGATCGGCACATGGTTCCTGGTTTTCATCGGACTAACCCTAGCCGTCTGCTCCTTCTTCTTGGTCGCCAATCGCGATCACCTCAAGAGCGAGCACAAACTCGAGTCCCTCGTGTCGCGCGAATCCAGCTTCCTCTTCAACAATCTGCTTCTTCTCACCGTCTGCTTCACCATTCTGTGGGGAACGTTTTTTCCGATCATCTCCGACTTCGTCCAAGGCCACAAAGTCACCGTCGGACCACCTTTCTTCAATCGCGTAGCTGTCCCCGTTGCGCTCCTTCTTCTTTTATTAACAGCCGTCGGACCGCTTCTCGCCTGGCGTAAGACCTCCATCGAAAGCATCAAGCGCAACTTCCTCTTCCCCGCCATCGGAGCCCTCGCCGTGGGCGGCATGATGATTCTCTTCGGCGTCCGTCCCTGGGAAGACCCCTCCTACTTCTATGCCACCATGGCCGCCGTCCTCTCGGCGCTCGTGATCTTCACGGTCATCTCCGAATTCCTTCGCGGTGGCCGCGTCATCGCCGGCAAAACCGATCAGAATCTCGTCTCCGCCATGATCCAGCTCTGCCACCGAAACACCCGCCGTTATGGAGGCTACATCGTCCACTTCGGCGTCGCCCTCGTCGTCATCGGAATCCTCGGCACGCCCTTCAACAAAGAAGTTGAAAAAGAGATGGCCTTCGGCGACAAAATCAACATCGGCCCCTACACCCTCGTCTGCCAGTCCTACACGCAGGATGACAATCCCAACTACGGCAGCGAACAGGCCATGATCAACGTCTTTCGCGGTGGCAAACAGATCACTACGATGTATCCCGAACGCCGCTTCTACAAAGCCAGCGGACAACCACAAACTCTGCCTCAGATTTATCCAAGCTTCCTGCAAGACTTTTTCCTGGTCAGTGACCTCTACCTCGTCTACGAAGGCAAGAACGACACCACCGGACGCCCCATCATCAAAGCCCACGTCAACCCGCTCGTCCCCTGGATCTGGATCGGCCTGATCATCATGGTCTTCGGCACCGTAGTCGCCCTCGTCCCCAACGCCGCCACCGTCCGCGTCCCCGAATCCGTCCCTATCCGCACCCCCGCCCACGTGGGAGCCGGTGACTAACATGAAATCGAATCTCAACGCGCCGGCCGTCGGTTTGGGCACAGGTGCTAGTGTGGAGACAGGTGCTAGTGTGGAGACAGCTAGTGTGTGGACGGGCATTCCTGCCCGTCCAAGCCGGGCAACGCTCGGCAGCTTTCAGCGAACGCGACAACTGTACGCTCGAATATTAATGAATTGCCATCCTGAGCGAAGCGAAGGACCTGCTTTTCGCCGCAATCGGCAAAGCTCTCCTCTCCGCCTTCTCCAAGCCCTGGCCTTATCTCTAACTATCGTCCTCCTCATGGGCGCCGGAGACCCCGACGCCCGCTTCAAAGATCTCGGACACCGCATGATGTGCGCCTGCGGATGCGGCCAGATCCTCCTCGAGTGCAATCACGTCGGCTGCACCTACTCCGACAAGATGCGCAACCAGTTGATGGCCAGCATCGACAAGGGCAATAACGATGACCTGATCCTCCAAGGCTTCGTGCAAGAGTACGGACCCACGGTCATCGCCGCCCCCACCGCCACCGGCTTCAACCGCATCGCCTGGATCATGCCCTTCCTGGTCCTCGCCCTAGGCCTCACCCTCGCTATCTACATCGTCCGTTCCTGGAAAAATCGCCCCACGCCGGCCTTAGCCGACGGCATCGTCATCCCCCACGGCAATAAAGAAGCACTCGACGAATTCCGCCGCAAGGCCAGAAAAGAAACCGATCTATGACGATTCAGAGCTTTGAAAGGGCTCGGCTTCAGCCGGGCCGTAGTCCTTCCCACGATTCATGGGCTTCAGCCCCCGCAGGAGTCTGCCTCCAATGATCATCTTCTTCTGCTCCGTTTTCACCCTCGCCACCCTCTACTACGTTTTCTTCTTTCCCGGCGAAGTCTATGCCGGAGAAGAAAAGACGCGCTTGGGCTATCTCCGCGAGCGCAAAGAAGCCGTCTACGAAAATCTCCGTGACCTGAATTTCGAATACAAAGCCGGAAAAGTCCCAGACATCGACTACCAATCCATGCGCTCCTCCCTGGAAGAAGAAGCCGCCGCCATTATGGCCGAAATCGCGCGACTGGAGCAGGCCACCGAGCAGATGGTTTAAGGTCGCAGAGTCCGCGACTTGTGACAAGTGACAATGTACACGTTACAGTGTATCCTTCATGATCAGGAGCTTTAAACATCGCGGCCTCAAACGGCTTTACGAGCAGGATGACCGCAGCGGAATACGGCCTGATCTGGTGGACAAGGCGGAACGAATCCTCACCGCGCTCGATTCCGCTGGCGCACCGCAAGGTCTCGATATTCCTGGGTACCACCTTCATCCGCTCAAAGGCGATTGGAAAGGTTTTTGGACGGTCACAGTGCGGGCGAATTGGCGTATCGTTTTTCGCTTCGAAGGTACGGACGCTTTTGACATCGAACTGATCGATTACCACTGAGGGCAAAGAAAGGAGACCACACAAATGCCCATGAAGAATCCAGTACACCCTGGCAGCATCGTACGGCATGATTGTCTCGAGCCCTTGGCTTTGTCTGTAACCGAGGGAGCCAAGGTTCTCGGCGTCAGTCGGCAAACACTCAACAACGTCATTCATGGCAAGTCGGGCATCAGCCCCGAGATGGCAATCCGCCTCTCGAAAGCCTTCGGCAGCACGCCCGAAACCTGGCTACGGATGCAGCTAGCCTACGATCTCGCACAGGCTCGCAAAGACGAAAGCAAAATCAAAGTCCGCCGCCAGCACATGCTCCCTGAACTTCACGCTCAGTGAGCCGACTCTTACGCTCCCCGTGGTGAGCCCAATGCGCCGACAGCGGTTTTCTGGTCTCCCTTCTTCCACGCACTGACAAACGCGCGGCCCTTAGCACTGAGGACCATCCAGTATTTCGCGACTCTTTCCTCTTTGGTGACGGTAGCAGGGCTCCAGAAGCCCCCGCCTGTTTCGACAATCTCAGTCATCTGGTCCACTTCGACGAACCCAGACGCTACCAATGAAGCGCAGGCAAGCAGGCCATCCCCCCAGATCATCACGCCGCCGAACCTGGCGAGTGCAAGAAGTATATCCACTGATCGTCGGTCGAATGCCTCATTTAATGCCAGCAAAAGAAGCTTCCAAGCGCGCAAGGATTCCCGCGGTATGTGTCCTTTGTGGTGCAAGGCATGACAGTTTGGGCATAACACCAAGAGATTTTCTTGGCTATCGCCTCCGCCCTCTGAAACATATTCGATGTGATGAACGTCCAGTGTGAGTACCATGCGACACGTAGGGTTCGAGCACCTGTAACCGCATTCGTGTAGTACAAGTATTCGCGTCGCTGGCTGCACCGCGCGTCTTCGGCCCACTCGCCCTCCTTGTCTGGTTAGATCTGCTAGCTGCTAAAATAACGTCCCATGCGCCTGAACACCACCCAAGACATTGAACGCGCTATCGGTTCCCTCACGCCACGCGAAGTCGAAGAACTATACGCATGGCTTGAGCAGCACTGTCCGCCGCCAATCGACACTCGCATTCGATCCGATCTCGCGGCCGGACGCCTCGACACGGCCATCCAGCGCGCCTTGGACGATGAGAAAAACGGTCGCGTACAGCCGCTCTAACCACCCATGCAGCATCGCGCCACCTCGTACCGATTTCCTAGCGCCACTTGCTCCATCCAAACCAAGTAGAATGATCTGCCTCAGCAAGGAGTCGTTTTTGACCAAGCTCGCCCACTCTCTATTCTTAGCCGCGATCTTCTCACTAACCATCGCCACATCTACCGCCGCCGCCCAAACCCTAACCGGCACCGTCACCAACGGCACCACCAACAAGCCCGCCGCCGGAGACGAAGTCCTTCTCATCGATTTCTCCAGCGGCATGAACGTCGCCGCCTCCACCAAGGCCGACAGTGCCGGCAAATTCAGCTTCACCCTCACCGGACCTCCCGGTCCCCACCTCCTCCGCGCCGTCCATCAAGGCGTCACCTATCACCAGATGGCCACGCCCGGCACCAACTCCGTCGACGTGAACGTCTACGACGTCGCGCCTAAAGTTTCCGGCCTCAGCGTCACCGCCGACGTCGTCCGCTTTCAAGCCGACACCGGAACCATGCAGGGCGTGCGCCTTTTCGTCGTCGACAACACATCCTCTCCCGCCAAAACGCAGATGAACGATCACAACTTCGAATTCTTCCTGCCCCGGGGCGCCAAGCTCGAACAAGTCCAGGCCCGTGCCCCCAACGGACAACCCATCGCCGCCGAGGCCACGCCCCAAGCCGACAAGAACCGCTACGCTATTAACTTCCCCCTCCGCCCCGGAGAAACGCAATTTCAGCTCGAGTTCACCCTGCCCTACACCGGCGAAATCAAGATCGATCCCAAACTCCTCTATCCCGCCGAGCATTTCGTCGTCGTGCTTCCCAAAACCATGCAGTTCAAGGCCGCAAATCCGCCGAGTTTCGAGTCCGTCCAAGATCCGAATCAAGGCGACAGCAACGTTGAAGTGGCCAAAGAAACCAAGCCCGGCCAGCCGCTCAGCTTCACCCTCAAAGGCACCGGCGTCATCACTGAAGCCCCCGGAGAAACCGCCTCCAACGCCGCCCAGCAACAAGATCAGCAGCAGTCCACGCAAGGTCAGCCTCAAGGCCGCGACAATCGTCCCGGCGGAGGCCTCGGCCCGCCCATCGAAGCGCCCGACGCTCTCCAGCAATATCGCTGGCCCATCCTCGCCGGATTCGCCATCCTCCTAGCCGTAGGCGCCTGGGTCGTCACCAAACGTCAGCCCGCGCCGACCATCGGAGTCGCCGCCTCTAAGACGCCCGCAACAGTCGATCCGACTGCACCACTCCGATCCACCGCGCAATCCGCGGCCTCATCTCCCGCCGCCAAATCATCGCTCCTCCTCGAAGCCCTGAAAGAGGAACTCTTCGAATTAGAGGTAGAAAAAAAACAAGGCAAAATCACTCCCGAAGAATACGAAAAAGCCAAAGCCGCTCTCGACCAAACCCTGGAGCGCGCCCTAAAACGCCAATCCTAAGATTTGGTCTCTTCTGCGGATTGAGCCTGTTCTCCGTGTGGGGACGGGCATTCCTGCCCGTCCAAGCCGTGCGCCAGCACGGCCTCTACCGCCAGCCGAAGAGCCTAAACAGAGCCCTCCCGCATCTAACAGGTAGCGTTGTAACTAGCGCCATTTCATATGACCAACATATTCAAAACCACAATCCTGCTAACCGGCATGACTCTCCTTCTCATGCTCGTCGGCCGCGTCTTCGGAGGCCAGAACGGCATGCTCATCGCCCTCGCCTTCGCCGCTGTCCTAAACTTCGTCTCGTACTTTTTCTCTGACAAGATTGCCCTCGCTACCTACCGCGCCCAGCCCGTCACCCGCGAAGACCTGCCCCGTGTCTACAACATCGTCGAGCGCCTCGCACAAAAAGAGAGCCTCCCGATGCCCAAGGTCTACGTTATCCCCACCGATTCCCCCAACGCCTTCGCCACGGGACGCAATCCCAACCACGCCTCCGTCGCTGTAACCCAAGGCATCCTAGGACTGCTCAACGACGACGAACTCGAAGGCGTCATCGCTCACGAACTCGGCCACGTCCGCAATCGCGATATTCTTATCAGCTCCATCGCCGCCACTTTAGCTGGAGCCATCACCTATCTCGCCTCGATTGCAAAGTGGGGAATGATCTTCGGCGGCATGCGAGGAGAACGCGACGATCGCGACGGCGGAGGTATCGCAGCCATCGCCATGATTTTTCTCGCGCCCTTTGCCGCCATGCTGATTCAGCTAGCCGTCTCGCGGTCTCGCGAATATGGAGCGGACGACACCGGAGCTCATTGGACCGGCAATCCCTACGCCCTGGCCAGCGCCCTCTCAAAGATAGAAGCCTATTCGCAGCGCCGCCCGCTCATCGCGAGCCCATCCACGGCGCACCTCTTCATCATCGCGCCGCTCCTGGGCGCCGGAGGATTCGCCAGCCTCTTCTCGACTCACCCGCCCACCGCCAAAAGAATCGAGCGTCTAACCGGCCGCCCCGCCGAGTTCTTCTAATCGCGGGACCATTTCGTGTACGAATAGCTCGCGTGGGGACGGATGCTTTCGTCCGTCCCCGTCAAGCAAAGCGAGACGAGCTGTTGATTCTGCCGTTGGTGTTGGTGTTGCCGTACTTGACGGCTGATGGCTGATACCCGACCCACCGCTCTCCTGTGACTCCCGTAACCCACCACCGTCCCGGCCCACATAGTAAAATCCCCTCAATGGCCCCCGAAACTTTAGTAGCAACGTCGCGCCGCGCGGCCGAACTCGAAACCAGCCTGCGCCGCGTGATCCGCGGCAAAGACGAAGTCCTGCGTCTCGCCCTGGTCTCGATCTTCGCCAAGGGCCATCTTCTAATCGAAGGCGTTCCGGGAGTCGGCAAAACCACCCTCGGCCAAGCCATCGCTCGCGCCATCGACTGCACCTTTCAGCGCATCCAGTTCACCAGCGACATGCTTCCCTCAGATGTCCTGGGCATCTCGATCTACTCCTCGCTTGAGCAGAAATTCGAATTCAAGCGCGGCCCCGTCTTTGCCAACGTTCTCCTGGCCGACGAAATTAACCGCACCACTCCCAAAACCCAGTCCGCTCTTCTCGAAGCCATGAACGAGGGACAAGTCACCGTCGATTCGCATTCCCACGCCCTGCCGCAGCCCTTCTTAGTCCTGGCCACGCAGAATCCGGTCGAACATCACGGAACGTATCCCCTGCCCGAGTCGCAACTCGACCGCTTCCTGATGCGCATTCGCATGGGATACCCCGAAGGCAACGCCGAGCGCGAGATCCTCCGTGCCGAAGCCGGAGTCGCCCAACTCGAAAATCTGCGCCCCGTCCTCAACGCCGCCGACGTAGTTGAAATTCAGCAAGCCGTAGCGCACGTCCACGTCGACGAATCGCTCATCACTTATTTGCTGAACATAGTCACCCGAACCCGCGAGTCCGAGTATCTTTCTCTCGGAGTCTCTCCCCGCGGCTCGCAAATGCTCTACCGCGCCGCGCAAGCCATGGCCTTCCTGGAAGGCCGAGACTACTGCACCCCCGAAGACTTCAAGCCGCTGGTAGTCAGTGTCTTCGCCCACCGCGTAGTAGTCAGCTCTCTCTACACCTCGACCCTAAAAAAATCCGAGCAAGCAGAACAAGTCCTCCGCGAAATCGTCGAGAGCGTCCCCGTTCCCGTGTAGCCTTTGATCGTGTGGGGGACGGACACATTCGTCCGTCCAAGCCGGGCGCAGCTCGGCAGCGCCTCAGAATTGTCAGGAAATCGGAATCACACCGGGCAGATCGTTCGAGACCGCAGTTTTCCCGTCACCATTTCCCACCCTTGCTCGCAGGATGAAACTGCTTGCTGTACGAATACACCATCAGATCAATCTTCACCGTGTACTCGGTCGCAATGTACCAGACCGGATAATCCAGCTCGTTCAGCCAGGTTTTCTAAAGGATCGGATGCCCCAGGGATGTTTTGCTAATTTGAGTCTACTCGCCCGAGGCCAGGGGTGCAGTCGGTTGCAAACTCGACAGCCGCGAAATCGTCGCCACCATCATTCCGGAGAGGAATTGCATGGTCGCCACGTCATTATTATCAAACGCGTGCGGCGTCGACGAGAGCACTTCAAATACTCCCAGCGTCCGCCGGAAATGCTGCAGCGGCGCCACCAGAATCGAGCGCACGCCCATCCGCCGGCAAGTCGCCCAATCCACTCGCGGATTCGACTCGGCGTCGTTGCACAGCATCACTTCACCGCTGCGCACACACTCCGCCGAAAGTCCGCTATCCGTCTGCAAGCGCACACCGATATCAGGAGCCGTTCGTCCTGTCCGTGCCCGGCAAACAATCTCACTCCCCCGCCGCAGCGCAATCGCCGCTCCCGTCGCGCCGGTTAATGCCTGCGCCTTTTCCGCAATGATGCTGATTCCCGGCTCGAGATCCAACTCCCCCGCATTAATCAGCGGATGATGCGTGGGCACCGGTCCATGGTGTCGTGGCCGCATGCGATGTCGCGACGAGAAACTCGCAGCCAACGGAAACTCAATCTGACTTTCACCAACCCGATACTCGTCTCGCTCGTCGCCCGCCTCCGCCACCTGTGGAACCGTGTACAACAACGACCGCACCAACCGGTCCAATTCCGCGTCCGCTATCAAATGAGCCGTCTGCTGCCCGCGCAACGACCCGCCCAGCACTCGCGACAAACTGAGCACCGCCGCGCTCCCGCAAGCCAGGCATCGCGGCGTGTTGTTATCGCTCAACATTTCACACTGCACGCAAAATACGGCCGACTGTAGCGATACAAAATTGGCGTCGGCCACCGTCATCGAACGTTGCATGTAGATGATTCCCCTCCGGACAGTGAGGAAGAATGAGCCTAAACATTCATGCACCAACGAGTAAGTGACACGGCTGGTTCCAGCCTGTGGATAATTGTTCCGCCCGGTTTCGTGCCCCAGAACCCGCAACCGTAACGGCGTAGCACACGAGCGGGTATCAGTCGTGCTTTGCCGTCACCTCGCACTCTATAATTCCGCTCATGTCCTTCTTGAAATTTTTAATGCTTCTCACCCTCGTCGTCTGGATCGGCGGAATCATCTTCCTCGCCTTCGTCCTCGCCCCCGTCGCCTTCACCTCCGGCCTTCTCCCCACCCGCCACATGGCCGGCTCCATCGTTGGACGCTCCCTGGATCTGCTCCACTACATGGCCATCGTCTCCGGAGTCATTTTTCTCATCGCCTCCGCCACCTACAGCCGCCTGACCACCGGCACCGCCCGCCCGCTCGCAGCCCGTCACCTTCTCATCGTCGTGATGCTCGTCCTCACCACCATCTCGCAATTCGCCGTCTCTCCCAAAATGCACGCCATCCGCGCCGAAGTCGGAGTAATTGACAACGTCCCGCTGGACAATCCTCTCCGCCGTGAATTCGACCGCCTCCACGTCTGGTCCGAGGATCTCGAGAAGGCCGTCCTGCTCTTAGGATTGATCGCAATCTACAAAACCGCCCAAGCCTTGAAGTGAGGAAGTAAGGAGGATCTATAAACAGCCTTGTCATCCCGAGCAACGCGAGGGATCTGCATTTCTAGAAGCGTCTCATTAGTGCGGTGGATTCCCCGCCTTCAGCCTGTCATCCAGATAAACCAAATACGTCGCTGCCAGCTGGTAACTATCCAGATAATCCTTCATCCGGATCGCCGACATCCTGTCCTCCTCAGAATGTAGAATCGCCATCGTCCTCGGCGTTACCGAATGCAGCGTAATCCGCCGAATCTGATAATTAGCAAACGACTCGGAATCCGCGCTCGATTGTTTGCCCACATCCATCACCGAGACGGGAAGCCGGCTCGTTAACGCCACCGCGTCCAACGCATCCAGCAAGACCTTGTCTGCATGCGAAGCCCAAACCTCCGTCGGACCCATCCCCAAGCTATCGAAATTAACCATCCCCTCGATCCGCGCACGCTGCTCGCGGGTCAGATGCTCAACGTAATACTCCGACCCAACCAGCCCTTTTTCCTCCGCCGAAAATCCCACAAACACAAACGTGTGATGCCGAGGATGCGCGCTCAAGCTATACAGCAGCGCCGGCAACAAAACAGCGCCCGTCCAGTTGTCCACCACCCCATCGCCCACATCGACATGATCCGTATGCGCGCCCACGACGATGACCTCGCGCGTCTCTCCCGGCAAAATACAAATCACATTCGGGGGCAACTTGCGGTCAAACTTCTGCTCCGAGAGATTCGCATCCTTGCATCCCGCCTCTCCGAGCCATTTCCGAATCAAACCCTCGCGCGCGTCGTTCTTCGTCGAAAACGATTTCAAATGCTTTTCGATCGCTTCCCGTGTTTCCAACCGGAGATTCGTCTGCGCGGACGCACACGCCGCGCCAGCCAAGCCGGCAGCCGCTATCCACAAAAACAATTTTGTCCGCCAGCCACGACTCATATGACACATTCCGCCGAGCGTAGCATGGAGGTCGTCCCATTTGCATTCCGACAAATCTCAACATCAATCAAGAAGTAGCGAAACTTTCTCCTTCGTGAACCCCGTGCCCTTTTGTGGGTTAATGAGTTGAGGTCTGACGCCGCGTATGCGTATCGCGCCCAATGATTTATTCTTTTGATTCACCTGGAAACTGATAACTGAAAGCTGAGAGCTGTCCCCATGAAATCCGGCATCATCGGTCTTCCCCAAGTCGGCAAGACCTCTCTCTTCGGAATCCTCACCAAAGTCCGCCTCTCCGAAGGCGCCTATTCCAACCCGCGCGAGGCCCACATCGGAGTCGCCAAAGTCCCCGACGAGCGCCTCGACAAACTCGCCGACCTCTACCATCCCAAGAAGCTCACCCATGCCTCCGTCGAATACGTCGACGTCGGTGCCATCGGACAAGACGCCCTCAAAGAAACCGCTTACATCGGCCATCTCCGCCAGGTCGACGCGCTCATCCACGTTCTCCGGGCCTTTGAGAGCGACGATGTTCCGCTCGTCCACCCCATCGATCCGCTGCGCGACATCAAGAACGTCGAATTCGATCTCATGGTCAGCGACCTCGGCCAGATTGAAAAACGTCTCGAACGCCTCGAAAAAGACTTGAAGAAGATGAAGACGCCCGAACTCGAAAAAGAGAACGAGCTCCTCATCAAAGCCAAAGCCTTCCTCGAAACCGAAAAGCCTCTCCGCGAAATGGAGATGACTCCCGAAGACAAAAAGCGCATCCGCGGATTCATGTTCCTCAGCGAGAAGCCCATGCTCTACGTCCTCAACATCGGAGAATCCACCCACCTCGGTGCAGACCTCGAAGCCGCCGTCGCCAAATACAATCTCGCTGAAGTCAGCGCCCGCCCCAACGCGGGAGCCAGCGCCATCTGCGGCAAAGTCGAAGCCGAACTCGCCGAAATGACGGACGAAGACGCCGCCGAGTTCCTCGGCAGCTACGGACTCACCGACAGCGGCCTAGCCCGCCTCATCCGCAAGAGCTATCACCTGCTCGGCCTGATCTCCTTCTTCACCGCCGGAGAAGACGAATGCCGCGCCTGGACCATCCCCGTAAACATGCGCGCCCAAAACGCCGCCGGAGCGATTCACTCCGACCTGGAAAAACATTTCATCCGCGCCGAGACAATCCGCTGGGACCAGCTACTAGAAGCGGGCTCGGAAGCGAACGCGAGGGCGAAAGGCACGTTACGACTCGAAGGCAAGGACTACATCGTGCAGGACGGCGACGTAATGCACATTAGGCACAGCGGATAGAAGTAATTCTCTTGCAAATGGTTTTGAAAGGGCACGGCTTCAGCCGTGCCGCAAAGTCTCTACAAAGATGAGGGCTTTAGCCCCTGAGGGAGGTGCGCGCTTAGTGCTGCGCTTCGCATCGTGCCTTGATCACATGCAGAATCCGATTCTGTAAATCGCTCATAATGGCATTCGTCCAAAGACTCGCGTACCAGTTGAAATCCGTCGACACCCGATGCTGACTCGAGAGATGCAGCCGTATCACGCCGTCGCCAAGCGGCTCCAATGAATACTCCCCATGCAGCACATCAAAAAACGGACCACCCACCCGAACATGTTCATCAAGCGTCGTATTCGGAATCTGGTCAGTCGCCGCTCTGATCGAAAATCCCAGTCTCTCTCCCGGCTTCCAGACGTCAACCGTCTCGACGAACAGCACGCCTCCGCTGAACGTCGCGTGCCGAATTCCGCCCAAGCCCTCGTACGAAAGCGTAGCTTCGATCGGATTGGGAAACCCGATACGATGACTCCATGAATTCTCCAATTCCGCCGGTCGAATCGCGGGCACCCTTTCAATATTGGCCCAGATGACCGTGTCCGGCGCCGCGATATCAATGAAAGTCTCCGTGTTCCGAATCTCCTTCGAATAAAGGACGTTGCTCTCCCAAGGAGTGACGAGCAATGGAAAAAACAGAACGCAGCCGGCTATGACATCAGTGGTGCGAGTTCGCCTGGAGAATCGTCCGAAGACACCTGCCACGACGCCGCCGATCGAAGCGCAGACCAACCCGATCGGCAAGAAGATGGCAATACAGATAAACCCCTCAAGCAGCATCAGGAGCGTACCCAACGCCATGCCGACTACCGCGAGCCACGGCAACAGAAACCATTTCCACACCGGAATGCGGCCCTCACGTTCGGCAATAAACACGGTGAGGAAACCCATGACCATTGGAACCCCAAATACGAAGCCCCACGTCATGACGGAAATGCCTTTATCCCAGACGTGCAATCGGACCGAGATGCGCACTGCTAACCCGTAGAGCAGACCAAGCGCGACACCAGAAATAACCCAGCGGTTTCTGCTGAAGAGAGCTCTAATGTTCAATCCTTAACCTCAGTGGACGTGAAAAAATCGATCCAGCAAGAACATACACGCCGCTCCCACAAAAACTAATACCGCCATCATCACCCCGGGCTCCTGATTCACCTCCGGAATCAAATCCGAAGCCGCCACATAAATCGTCACCCCCGCCGACAGCGGCAGCCCAAACGCAATATCATACCGGAAGATAGCCATCGTCATGACTCCTGCCACTGTCGCCGCGCCCAGTGCCACCGAGGCTCCCCACGAAAATGCTCGGCTCCGCCCGCTCGCCAGCATCACCGACGACACCGTAAATCCCTCCGGAATTTTGTGCAGAAAAACCGCGATAAAAATAATCCATCCCAGCGCCGGAGAAACCAGAAACCCCGAAGCAATCGCAATCCCATCAAAAAATGTGTGAATCAGCAGCCCAATTACAACCGAATATCCCTTGTGCGCATGCACGAACTGCTCCGCATGCGTCTCTTCTCCAAAATGAAAATGCGGCGTGACGGTGTGCTCGAAAAAATGCACCAGCAAATATCCAGCCAGAATCAGAAATCCCGCATGCGCCCCGCGCAATTGAATGCTCTCCGGAACCATCTCGACCAGCGCCGTAGCCAGCATGAACCCCGCGCCCAGCGCCACGAAATACCGCAGATACGACCGCTCCCAATTCCGCTGCACAATAATCGCGCCGCCAAAAACATTCGCGCCCGCCGCCGTCAGCCCCAGCAGCACACTAGTCAGAATGGGAGACATGAGGAAAGAGAATATCAGGAAGCAGCTATTAGCCGTCAGCCATCAGCCATCAGGAAAACCAGCCGCTTGCGCCAGCTATAATCCGACTTAACAGAAAGTTGATGGCTAAGAGCCGACAGCTGACAGCTGCTTTCATGCGCTTCGAACTCTTCATCGCGACCCGCTACCTGCGCGCCAAGCGCCGCCAGGCTTTTATCGGCGTCATCACTGCCATCTCGGTCCTCGGAGTCGCCGCCGGAGTCGCCTCCCTCATCGTCGCCCTCGCCATCAACAACGGATTCCGCCAGGACCTGCAAGCCCGCCTTCTAGGATCCACTGCCCACGTCAGCCTCCTTCGCGTCGAAAGCGATGGCATCAAAGATTGGCGTTCCCTCCTCGACAAGCTTTCGACGCAGCCGCACGTCGTCGCCGCCGCTCCTGCCATTTACGAGCAAGTCCTCATCTCTCGCGGACCTCGCGCCCGCGGCGCCGTCCTCAAGGGCATGCTCCCGCAATACGAACGCAAAGTCAGCGACCTGCTCCAAACCGTAACCCTGGGCTCGGCGAACGCTCTCGATGAAGGCGACGCTCATGTGGCGCCGGGTCTCGGACCCGGCTTGGACGGGGCAGAGCCCCGTCCCCACACAGACACATCTTCATCCCCTTCCCCCGACGACCTCGCCTCCGTCCAGCAGCGCCAAGCCGCCATGCCTCCCATCATCCTCGGTCACGACATGGCTGACGAAATCGGAGCGACGGTCGGCTCCATCGTCCTCGTCACCTCGCCCCAAGGAGAACTCACTCCCTTCGGCATGGTCCCCAAATACATTCGTTTCCGCGTCGCCGGAATCTTCAACTCTGGCTTCTACGACTACGATTCCTCTTGGGCCTTCATCCGCCTCTCCGACGCCCAACAACTCTTCGGACTGGGCGACATCGTCTCCGTCCTCCAATTCAAACTCGACGACATCTATCGCGCAGGAGAAGTCGCACAGCAACTCGAGCAGGCTGCCGATAGTATTTCCCAGAGCCACGGCTTTATGGCCACCAACTGGATGGAGCAGAACAAGCCTCTCTTCCGCGCTCTCCGTCTCGAACGCCTCGTCACTTTCATTACTATCGGGCTGATCGTCTTCGTCGCCGCTCTCAACATTCTTATTTCGCTGATCATGATGGTCATGGAGAAGACCAAAGACATCGCCGTCCTCATGTCCCTCGGCACCAAGCGAAAACAAATTCGCCGCGTCTTCGTCGCCCAGGGCGTTCTCATCGGACTCATCGGCACCGCCATCGGCCTCGTCATCGGCTACGCCATCTCGTTCGCGGGAGGCCACTACCACTTTCTCTCCCTCTCCGCCGAGGTTTACTCCATCGATTACGTCCCCTTCGCCCCGCGCCTCCTCGACGGAGCCCTCGTCGCGCTCGTCTCCATCGGGATCTCTTTTATTGCGACTATCTACCCGTCATGGTCTGCGGCAAGAATCTTGCCGGCTGAATCGCTACGCTATGAATAGCGAGTTTAAGACGGCCCCAACTTGACGGACTCGTCCGCCTGCAACGAAGTCTTAAGATCATTTAACGCTTGCAACTGGATATCGCGGCTTCCTTCTACGTTCTCAGTATTGACATACCTAAGTGCGTCCTCGACTACGGCCATTGCTTGCTGCAGTTGGTTTTCATGCTGCAAAATTACCGCTTCGGCAAAAAATCGCTGAAAGCTGGGTTCCGTCGAGTCAGCTAGGGCAAGCCATTCTCGGGCAAGATCACATTTCTTCCTTTGCGTAGCTTGGAACCGTGCTGCTTCAAGGATGAGCAGATTCCGAAAGCCTGGACCGACGGCCGAAGATGCCGCTAAACAGTTTTCCAGGTACTGACTTCCGGATTCTCCACGATTTGCTTGCATGAAGGCGACCCAATTTGTGACCACTTGCTGAGCAGAACCGTCACGAACCTGCAACCCCTCGCCGCTGCCATAGGCATCGAGGCACTCTATTTTCTTCCCCTGTTTCACGTCGGCAATCAGCATGAGAATGGAAAACAGCCGTTCTCTTCGGCGTTTATCGAACAACAACACCCACAGTCGCAAACCGTCTGGCATCGTGCCGTGTTGCTCCTCCCCTGCGAACAGATTGACGACCCCGATGAAGCCAGACACAAGAACGAACAGCATGCTTATTGCTTCATACTTTGATCCGTAGCGAGGCATCACCTCAAATACCAATACGCTCGCCGCGATGTTCGTTGCCGGACCTGCGAGCGTAGAAAAGAAAAGCTTCCAGCGGATTCCCGACCTATTGACCGCAAATGCGCTCGTCGCCCCGGTCACAACAGCATGCTGGGTCCAGTGCCAACTGACCTTCCAGGTGCGATTGACTTGGATAGGGCCAACCCGAATGGAGTCGAAATGTTCACCGACGAGCAACCCTGCCACGAGATGGCCAAGTTCATGAATGAGAATGGAGAACAGCCACAGCAATAAGACGACTCGAACGATCTCCAGAAATAGTCCCATGGCGAACAGGACGACGAGCCACCGCCGGGGTTTCTCATGGCCCGCGCTTGGGTGGGGAAGCGGGATCTCGCGATTAAGATAGGGTGTCTTGGAGCGAGTCGTGGCCGTTTCGGCGGTTGAAGACATCGCTCAGGATTCTACTATTCGGGTCAACAGCGTTCTGGAACACGGCCCACGCGTAATGCCCTTTGGTCTGCATGAAGTTCGATCCACCGCCTCGCTGTGACCACAGTCACATTGCTTTTATTTTCCAGAGGTATACAGTCGTCGCATACCCCGTTCTCGCGGGCGAAGTCGCGCCAACGGGTTGCTCTTTCTCAGACTTGCTCCCCATTGCGTCAGACTCCCTCATGCCTGACCCGATCGTGATCTAATGGATCAAAACACGGCCTCCTCCAGCTTCGACTGGAGGCCACTCTGATACTTAGGAGGGGCAAGTTGCATCCAATAGCTCAAGACCCTCTGTTACGGGTCGAAGGGTTAAGCAAAGTTTTTCGCTCAGGCGAAGCTGAACTCGTGCTCTTTGAAAATCTGTCTTTCCACGTCGACAAGGGAACCATGCTGGCGATCGTGGGACAATCCGGTGCCGGAAAGAGTACCTTGTTGCACATCCTCGCCGCTCTTGATCGTCCCTCGGCTGGTGCCGTATACTGCGCCAACTCCCAAGTGAATTCGCTTTCCGAGGATGCCGCCGCTGATTTTCGTAACCGCGAGATTGGCTACGTCTGGCAGTTTCACTACCTGCTCCCGGAATTTACCGCTCTTGAGAATGTCGCCATGCCGCTGCTCACCCGCGGCCAATCGCTATCCACCGCGAAACAAGAGGCTTCCCTCTGGCTGCGTGAGGTCGGGCTTGAGGCCCGGGCCGATCACCGCTCCGGCGAACTGTCCGGCGGCGAACAGCAACGTCTTGCACTCGCCCGTGCCCTCATCACCCAGCCGCAGGTGCTTCTGGCGGATGAGCCCACCGGCGATCTCGACGGCCGTACCGCCGAACTCGTTTTCGAATTGGTCGCTCGATTGCATCGCGAGCACCAACTCACATCCGTGATTGCCACTCACAATCTCGGATTCGCACGACGGTGCCATCGTGTTTTACAGTTAGTTGAGGGCAAAATAGTCGAAGTGGCACCTGGATCCTTGCCCTCGTAACGAAAGGCAGAGCTGTAGCACGATTAAGCAGCGGTTATTCAAGCTCGGTTTTGGCTAGTCACAGAAACGAAAACAAGATTGGATCGCGAACCTGCGAAAATCCAACGGTATAAAGAAGGTGTATCGCTCGCCAAGCTAAGCGATATAAATGATTAATTAGAGGTAGGGTCTATGGTTTGGCGGAGGGCGTTCCGCAGGAACCGGGGGGAATCAGTATATGTTTGAACGCTATACAGAAAAAGCCAGGCGCGTCATTTTCTTCGCGCGCTACGAGGCCAGCCAGTTCGGCTCTCCTTATATTGAGACCGAACACCTGCTCCTCGGACTGCTGCGCGAAGACAAGGCCCTGACCAATCGCTTTCTGCGCTCCCACGCGTCGGTCGAGTCCATTCGGAAACAGATTGAAGGGCATACCACCATCCGCGAGAAAGTTTCGACCTCTGTCGACCTTCCTCTGAGCAATGAATGCAAGCGCGTGCTCGCTTACGCCGCGGAAGAGGCCGAGCGCCTCTCGCACAAACACATTGGCACTGAACACCTGCTCCTCGGATTGCTTCGCGAAGAAAAATGCTTCGCGGCCGAAATTCTGCACGAACGCGGCCTGCGCCTTTCTACGATCCGTGAAGAGCTGGCCCGTACGAGCCAGGAAAAAGCTGCTCCGCAACGCGGACAGCGCGAGTCTTCTTTACTCAGCGAGTTTTCCCGCGATCTCACCCAGTCGGCCATGGATAATCAACTGGATCCACTGGTGGGCCGCGATGGTGAAGTCGAACGTGTGGTGCAGATTCTCTGCCGCAGAACGAAGAACAATCCCGTGCTGATTGGAGAGCCCGGCGTCGGCAAAACCGCCATCGTCGAAGGTTTGGCGCAGCGCATCGCCGACGGGGAAGTACCATCTTTCCTTGCCGACAAGCGCATCCTCGCCCTCGACCTCTCTCTAATCGTTGCCGGCACCAAGTATCGCGGACAATTCGAAGAGCGTCTTAAGACCATCATGAAGGAACTGATGGAATCGCAAAATTCCATCATCTTTATTGATGAGCTTCACACCCTCGTAGGCGCGGGTTCTGCCGAAGGCTCGCTCGACGCCGCCAACATCCTGAAGCCCGCTCTTTCTCGCGGAGAAATTCAGTGCATCGGCGCAACCACGCCCGCTGAATATCGTAAGTCGATCGAAAAAGATCGTTCGCTGGAGCGTCGCTTCCAAGCCGTCAAAGTTCCGCCGCCGAACGAAGCCGACGCCATCAAAATCTTGTTCGGTATCAAAGAGCGCTACGAGAAATTTCACGCCGTCACCTACACCGACGACGCCATCAATTTCTCGGTCTCGCATTCGAACCGCTATATCCCAGACCGTTTCTTGCCAGACAAGGCAATCGATTTGATCGACGAGGCGGGAGCTCGCGTAAAACTGCGCCAGACCACGCTTCCCGAAGAGTTGACCGAAGTCCAAAAGCGGATCAAGTTCATCGTCCACCGTATGGAGAACGCCATCGCGAACCACGAGTTCGAGAAGGCGCGCTTCTATTCCGACGAAGAACGCAAGGAGCGCGAGAACCTGCGCGCCCTTCGCGAAAAATACCACCTCGATGAATCCTCCACCGGCGTTGTCGGTCGGGAGGACATCGAGGATGTGGTATCTCGCTGGACCGGTGTACCCATCACCTCGATCAAAGAAGAAGAAACCCAGAAACTGCTCCGCATCGAAGAAGAGCTGCACAAGCGGATCATCTCGCAGGAACGCGCCATCAGTGCGTTGGCGCGAGCCATTCGCCGCAGCCGTGCGGGACTCAAGAGCCCGAACCGCCCCATCGGCTCCTTCCTCTTCTTAGGCCCGACCGGCGTTGGCAAAACCGAAGTCGCGCGCACTTTGGCGCACTTCATGTTCGGCAGCGACAAGTCGCTTGTTCGCTTCGATATGTCCGAGTTCATGGAGAAGCATTCGGTCTCGAAGCTGATTGGTTCGCCTCCAGGATACGTAGGCTACGAAGAAGGCGGCCAGCTCACCGAACGCGTGAAGCGTGCTCCTTATTCTGTCGTTCTGCTCGACGAAATCGAGAAGGCGCACCCGGATGTCTTCAACATCCTCTTGCAGGTTTTTGAAGACGGCCAACTCACCGACGGATTGGGCAATACGGTCGACTTCAAGAACACCATCATCATCATGACTTCGAACATCGGAGCCCGCCACCTCATGAAACGCGAGGGCCTCGGCTTCCAGTCGTCGAAAGATGAGATGGTTTCCGAAAAAGTCGAAGACTTGGTGAAGAGCGAAGTCAAACGCACCTTCAATCCAGAATTCCTGAACCGCGTCGACGAGATCATTCTCTTCATCGCCCTCAGCGAAAGCGACCTGATCCAGATTCTCGAACTGATGGTCAACCAGCTGAACCAGAACTTGGCCCAGCGCTCGATCACCGTCACGGTCGCCGACGAAGCCAAGAAGTGGATTCTCAACCAAACCCTGACCGACCGCAGCTACGGAGCACGTCCTCTGCGTCGCGCTTTGCAGAAATACATCGAAGACCCGCTGTCGGAAGCGCTGATCCAAGGCACCATCACCACCCGGCCAGCCTTCATCGAGGTCTTCCTCGAAGCCAATAAACTCTACTACCGTCCAGTAGACGCCGAAAAGACCGAAGGCGTCCTCCTGTACGAAAGCTAAACAATTCTCGTGTGGGGACGGGCATTCCTGCCCGCCCATCCGAGCGAATCTCGACAAAATCGCAAGGGCCGCCAGCAAAACTGGCGGCTTTGTTTTTGCGTGTGTGGTGACGGGGCTTTGCCCCGTCTCGGTTAAATGGGGACCGTCAAGCGTGACTCGCCCCACCCTCATCCAATTGACCCGCACATAACATCTGTGCTCTACTCCATTCATTCGGGGCGGGCTCACCGCAGTCCTTGGACCAGCACCAACCGCTGTTCCAAACATTCCAGGGCGTGAGACCGAGGTGCAGTAATGAAGTACAGCAGTTACGTAGTCCTCGCAGCATCCCTTCTAGCTTTATCCTTGAGTGCCAGTGCGCGGGAAATGGTCCTGCCCGCCGGTACCCTTCTGCAATGCACCATGAATGAGCCCAATTTCTCTTCGGCGACCGCTGCGGTCGGCGATCCCGTTCTCTGTCACCTCCACTCGGTCACGGAATTCGGCCAGCAAACCTTCCCGCGCGGAGCCTATCTCGTCGGCCATCTTGAGTCCGCCAAAGATCCTGGACACTTCTGGGGCAAAGGCGACCTCAGGCTCATGTTCGATCGCATCGGCCTGCCCAACGGCGATCTGCCGCTCGACGCCAAGGTGATCGCGACCCGCGGCTACAAGGTCGACAAAGAAGGTGACATCCGCGGCAAAGGTCACGCCACGCGCGATGTCGTCGAATGGATGCTTCCGCCCCTCTGGCCTTGGAAAGTCATCACGCTGCCCGCTCGCGGTCCGCGTCCCACTCTCAAAGGCGAGAGCACTCTCACCCTGCGCTTGATGGACGACGTCCAGATCCCACAGGTAGCCTCCACCAATGGCCCCGACTGGCACTTCTTTGGACGCCCCGACGGCCGCAACAACATTCAGAACGATTCCTACTACCAGCAGCCTTACCAGGGCGCGAGCCTTCGTCAGGGCGACAACACGGTGCCACAGCTCTCTGTGCGCAACGCAAATGTTGCCGTCAGTTCCAGCGAACCGCCGCGCATCGAAGAAGTTCCGCAAGTTCATTACGCCAGCTATATCTCTAAAGATATGGTCGGTGGAGCGGCCACTTCTCCCGGCGTCCCTGTCTTCGTCCTGAAATCCGGCATGCTTCTGGCGGTCGGTAACTACACCTATCAGGATGGCCGCATTAACTACGAACTAGCCAGCGGCGGCACCGGCGTCGTCAGCACCGACGAAGTCGATTGGACCACCACCACCCGAATCAACTCGCAACGCGGAGTCCGAGTCACCCTCCGCGCCGGCCACCCAACCACCACCCCCGGCTTGTAAACAAGCTCTCGTAGGGACGGGCGCATTCGCCCGTCCCCGCGAAGCCAGTGTGGGGACGGGCATTCCTGCCCGTCCAAGCCGAGCAAAGCTCGGCAGGCTTTCTCGTCCGCCATCCCAAATCTGGCAGGAATCGATAAGCTACCCCGCGCCCCAAATTTTTCTGCGACACCCCCCACTCCGTCCACATCCACTACCCATCATGTCTAAAATCAACCTCGCCGAGAAATTCTCCCATATCCCCGACTTCTACAAGCCCAGAATCGCCGCCGAACTCAACGGACAGCAGGTCAAACTCGTCAAGTTCGACAGCCCCTTCGTCTTCCACCATCACGACCACGAAGACGAAATGTTCCTCGTCGTCAAGGGCCGTTTCCGCATGGAATTCCGCGACCACCACGAATGGATCGAAACCGGAGAATTCATCGTCATCCCCCGCGGAACCGAGCACCGTCCCGTCGCGGAGCAAGAATGCTGGGTCGTCCTCTTCGAGCCCGCCACCACCCTCAATACCGGCAATGTTCAGAACGAACGTACTGTTAACCAACTCGAACGTGTTTGACACTCATCCTCTAAAACCCGAAACTCTATTCAGAACTCGAATCAATCCCATGCAAATCATCGTCTATTCCGCCTCCTGGTGCCCCGATTGCCGCGCCGCCAAACGCTTCCTCGACGAACATAAACTCTCCTACACCGACATCAACATCGAGACCACTCCCGGAGCCGCCGATGAGGTCGTCAAGCACACGGGCAAGCGTGCCATCCCTCAATTCGTCATCGATGGAGAGTGGGTTCAGCCCTACGTCCCCGGAGAAGGCTTCCTCTACGAAGAAATGTCCAAGCGCCTAGGCCTCGACCAGTAACCAAGTCACTGTACCGCGAACCAGCGAACGACCAACGACGAACAGCGAAAGAGGACTAGCGACCGGCGGTCCCGGTTACCTTTGTTCTCCATCCACGCGACTTCTGTACCCTTCTCGTCCAGCCGTAAATGCCTCAGGATAGTGACACCCGCAATCTCCATCCTTGCCGGGTCGAACGACCTCATGTTCAAAACGGATATTGGCGAAGCCGACCGCGAAGGCGAATTACTCGAAACTTGGCAGCGCTTCGTCCAGGGCCTCCTTGGCGTCCTGGCCCTGGTCGGCGCCGGAATCATGGCCCACTACTACGCCCCGCCCGAAACCTCCGGACTCGAGCAGCAGGTCCACCAGCTTTCCCGCCAGGTCGCCGACCTCGAACAGCAGCAATCTTTCTCGTCCGCCGCCGTCGATGACGCCCGAGCCTCCGTCGCCTACGTCTACGGCATCTACCACGTCTCCGGACACGCCCAGACCTTCCGCGCGCGTGTCGCCGGAACCGGCTTCGTCGTCGCTCCCGGCCTCCTCGCCACCAACCGTCACGTCGCCGAGCCCTGGTATGGAGACCGCGAAGTCGCGGTAGCCTTGCGCCAGGGAGGAACACCCATCCTTGAGAAGCTCGTCGCCTACTTTCCCGGATCGCCGTTACCCGTCAACCTCGAAACCGCCGTCGTCGCGACCCACGGAGACTTAGCCGTTCTCCGCCTCGAAGCCACTGCGTTCACCAGGACACTTCGTCCTCTGCCAATCTCATCCGCCCCAGCTCACGTCGGAGAATCAATCAGCGTTCTGGCCTATCCCATGGGAGTCACCGGTATGGTCGCCAAGTCCCCTGCCGTCGTCTACGATCGCCTGTCCTCGCATCCCGACGACGCCAACACCGCCGGAGAACTCGCCGCCCTCTCGCTCATCCGTCCCTCCGCCACCTTCGGCCACATCGGAGACGTCACCGGCGACAAGCTTATCTACGACGCCCCCACTGCCCGCGGCGGCAGCGGAGGCCCCGTTCTCAATCAACACGGCGAGGTCGTAGGCATCAACTCCGCCTACATCGACGGCTTCTCCGGAGGCACACTAGGCATCACCGCCACCGAACTCCGCCCCCTGATGGAAACCGCCAAACACGCCACCCTGGAAACCGCCGCCGTCGTCCATTAAGCTTTGTGTGCCTTTGGGTGGCGCAGCGGTTCACCGCTGCGATCAACCCCTCCCCTAGAGTTCCCGGCTCTGAGCCGCTGAGGGCAACGCCTCTACCTTCCCTCTCCCAAAGTTGCAATTCCTTGCGCACCACCTAAGTCCCGAAACTCCCCGAATCCCCAATCTCTGCGACAAACTGCCCTGCTTTCAGGTACATTTGTAAGCTGCTGATTTAGCTAACAAATTGGCCTTCGAGCTGCTTGTTAAATCAGGCTAAGTCCCCGATTGCCAACTTCCGCGCCATCATTTGCCGGAGGCTCGCTCGGGCACCGGATCCCCGCGCAGCTGGTTCCACCAAATTTTGCTTCGAGAGACGTTCATCATGATGTACATGAAAAAGTGCCTGTTCGCGGTGGGTCTCCTCAGTCTCGCCTTCGCCATCAGCTGCGCCAAAGGCGGCAACGGCGTAGTTCCATCGATTTCGGTGAGCATTTCCAGCCCCGCAAATCTGAACCAAAACGACCTTTACCCCGGCCAGACCGTTACCCTCGCCGCAGCAGTCACAGGGACGTCGACCCAATCGGTAACGTGGACCGTCACCGGCGGAGGCACCGTCACTTCCCTCTCGGCTCTCACCGCAACCTACGTCGCGCCCACCGCAGCCACCACTGGCGTAACGGTCACAGCGACTCTCACCTCCGATTCGTCTATCACAAGCGACTTTCCCATCGGCGTCGTCGACATCACGACCCAGGTCACTCCCGCAACGCCCGCCGTAGGCGCCGGCCTGAAGCAGCAATTCACCGCCATCGCTCTACCCGACGACGCGCCTCAGACTTTTACCTGGACCTGCACCGCCAATGGCAACACCTGCAAAACCTTCACCCAAGATCCCAACATCTCAGGTTTGGTTTACTACACCGCCGCCGATAACTGCACCGGCAGTTGCATTCAAATTTCCGCCATCAATACGCTTGATCCTGGCGGCTGCACGCCAACTCCCAAGAACTGTTCCATCGGAAAAGCCTCAATCGTCACTTCCCGCATCAACGGCACCTACGCCTTCCAATTCTCCGGATACGACACCAGCAACAACGCCGTCGCCGTTGCCGGAACCTTCACCGCAGTCAACGGCGCCATCACCAGTGGCATCGAAGACGAACTGACATCCGGCGGCCGCGTCACTCACATGATCACCGGCGGTTCCTACGCGCCTATTAACTCCTCCGATCCAAATTCGAACAACGCTGGCACTCTCACCCTCACCAACGGAGCTTCTCCCAACAAGTTCCAGGTCACTGTCAACAGCGCGGGTGATCTATCCATGATCGAAACCGATGGCAACGGCACAGGCTCCGGCATTGCTCAAGTCGCAGCTGGTTCTGGGGTATTTAAGGGAGATCAATCCTACGCCTTCGGCTTTACCGGAGTCGATTCCAGCAACAAGCGCGTCGGATACGTCGGAGTCCTTGCCATGGACGGCGCCGGCAACATCACCACCGGCCAAATCGATGTGAACGACAACGGTGCCAGCACTGGCATCTGCCCCGCCTCTCCCTGCACCGTGACCGGAACCTACACCGCCAGCCAGACCGCACCCGGCTCCATGGTGATCACCAACGGATCCGCCAGCCAGCATTTTGATTTTTACATCTCTTCTGGAACCTCGGGCAAAGCCAATCCGCTGACCTTCTACGCCATCTCTACCGACCAACTCGACTCCACTCATCCAGCGGTCGCGGGCACCATGGTCCTCCAGGATTCCACCCAAACCTACAACAACGCCGCCCTTAAAGGCTATTCCGTCTCCGCGTTAACAGGGATTGGAACAGGCGGCGGCACCAACGCCTCCCTCACGCTCGGCCAAACCGACGGTAACGGAAACTTCACCGGACAATTCGACCAGAACAACGGTGGCACGATCGTCACTGTGCCTTCGTCATCGTCCGCTGCATCCTTCGCCTACACCTACGCAGCCGGCAGTACAACCAACGGCCGCTACACCTTCCAGATGCTGGGCAATCCCGACGCTAGTCCCGTCGTCGCTCCGCTCCCCTTTGTCTTTTATGCCAGCGGAGTAAACCGTGGCTTCCTGCTCGACCAATCCAGCGCCGTAATCGCTGGCACCATGAGTCCGCAAGGTGCGGGTAACGGAGCGTTCGATCCAACCGAATTGCCGGGCACCTACGCCGCCGCCTCGACCATCAGCGCAATCGCTGCCGCCGACCCCATCGCCGCCAACCTTCTTCTAACCTCTACCGGCGGCAGCATGGGATACAACGTTTCAGGCACCCAATACCAGGATCAGAACAGTGGCACCGTGAGTGGCACTTATACACTGGCCAACGATTTGGGCACAGGAACGATCGTTCTGACCGCTCCAGGCGCCCTGAATTACGTGATCTATGTCGTCGATTCTTCCGGCTGCGGCAAGTCGAGCTTGGTTTGCACCATCGAAGATTTCTACATGATCGATACAACCAGCGGCGACAAGAATTCCACCACAATCTTCGCCCAGCAATAGAAAAACGTGGGTGGCGGAAAACTCGGAAACTAGTGTCCTTGCAGGCTGTGCACTACCCGTGAACCGCGGGCTACCGTGGAAGAGCGGCCCTTCAGGGCCGCGTAAATGCTCCAAAGTTCGGGGGCTTTACCCCCGGCGTTCCGCCTTAACCTTAAAGGGATTATGCCTTAGATTTTGTGGGCCCCTCGAGTGGAGGCTCTATGATCACGAAAAACACAATTTCGTATTCGCTCTCGTTTTTGTATCTACTTGTGGGTGGCGCAGCGCTTTTCGCTCTGCGATAACAGCATCGTCTCGGCTATGCCTTTAGGCGCTGAGGCCGAAATTCTCGGTGTTCTTCCGCGGCCTCTTCTACTGGCTCCCAGAACCTTATCTCCCTCTCACCATCACCTTCGCCGTAGCCAGATTGTCAAACCGGTCGTACGCCCGCACCACCACCACATGATCGTCGAACACGCTTTCCCCAATCGGCGCCGGAACCGCCTCAACCGCCGGCACACTCACGCGGAAGTCATACTCTTCCGTCTTCGCATCCGACAACTGTCCCACCGGCTCCACAAACTGCCATTCGCCACCATCCAGCGAATATTCCGCTCGCTTGATCGCCGAGAACGAATCGCTGGCGCGAAAATGCACATGAATCTGCAACCCTAGCTCCGCACCCGTATCCAAACTCGCGCCCAGATTCTGAAGCACCGGAGGCGTGCTATCCACCTCGAACCGCGCACTCACCCGCTCCGCCCACAATGCTTCTCCCGGAGAATGCGACGGCGCATCCGACGCCACCACCTTCACCGTATATCCGCCATCGGGCAACAAGCTCGCATCGAACGAATAGTAACGATCGCTCAGCCCGCTCTTCAGCAGCAACCACCGCGCTTCGCCATCGCCCCGGTAGTAAACCGTGTACACCAGTTGATCGTCGTTGTCATCGTGCGCCGACCACTTGATCCCGATCGCATCCCGATCCCTCACCGTCGGCGGAGGAGGATCGAAACGTGGCTGTCCCGGCACCGGCGCGTCGTTGCCAATCCCTGTCACATGCGCAATCGGAGAATAGTGATACCCAGGCTGCACCGTGATCTCGTCCACCTCCGGTGCAATATTCTTCGGCAGATAATTCAGCTGCACGTCGTCAATCCGCGGCGCGGAATTCCCCGCATGCAGCACCGCCTTCCACTGCACAAAACGCGCCGCGGGAACTTTCAATTCAGCACTGCCCGCAAGATCGACCCGCATCCACGGGCTCCAGTTGCGATCCGGATTATCCACGTTCCCGCTGCGCGCATAAAACTCCACGTCGCCACTGCTCGCGGCCTTACCCGCAGCACCGCCCGTGCTCCGCATACTCGCACGGCCCCAAATCGAAAAGATGTGCGCGTCAAATACGTCGCTCTCGTACGTTCCTTCCGGCTCGGGACCAGCTCCCAGCAAAAAAATCTTTCCCAGATTGCTGCTCGAAGCGTACAGTCCTCCTCCCGGAGCTGCCGCGAACGCAGTAATCTGCGTGGCGCTCGCCTTGATCAAATCCGTAAAATCATCCACGCCATTAATCGCAAAGATGTGGCCGCGATTGCCCGTGCCCGCGATCAACCGTCCCCGCTGATCGAAAGCCAGCGCATACACCAGATCGTCATGCGACGTCCACAGTCGCGACGGCGCTCCGTCCGGTGCAATTCGATAAATCTCCGACCCGCCACTTGCTCCCAATCCCGGCGAAGGAAACGGAATCGTCGGCGCTGCCGGTGCCGCACTCACCATGACATTCCCGCCCGGCGTTGCAGTCTGCGCGGGTGCCGCCAGCGAAACGCTGATTCCCAACCCGCCGCTATCCGGGCGCTTTTCGCCCGCACCCGCCGCATAAATATTTCCCGCGCCGTCAATCGCCAGCGCCGTGATCTCCTTTTTCGGCGCGCTATACAGCACGAACGCATCGCCATTCGGTGCGATGCGATAAATCAGGCCGCTCCCATCCGACCCCGCAATCAAATTCCCTTTGGGATCAACCGCCAGCACTCGCATGTGAACTTCATCGCTCTTGAAAAAAAGCGAATGCTGTCCTCCCGCCGCAACCTTGTAGATCTCGCCATGGTCCCCCGTCGCAACATACAAATTTCCCGCGCCGTCCAGAACCAGCCCCCAGATATATTTCGTATGCGGATCGAAATACGGCGTCGCGCTCCACGAAGCCTTCCCGCCTGCCTTGCCCGATGCCCCCTTTGACTGCTCCAACCGGTACACTTTCCCATCTGGAGACGTCGCCGCGTACACAATCCCCGATTTCTCCACCACCAGCGCCTGCACCTGCAATTCCTGCGGCTCGAAAATCGTTGCGATTTGTCCGTCCGGCGCAACCCGATACACCCGCGCCGGAGACCCCGCCGCCGCATAAACATTTCCAGCCGCATCCGACGCAATCGACCAGATATAAGTCGAGGCCGTAGTCGCCACCGCCTTGAATGCCGGGGCCAGCTCGAGCCCGCCCTCGCTCCGCAACGCAATCCCCGTCGCCGTTCCCTTGATCAGTTCTTCAAATTTTGATTGTTCCCATGTTCGCGTGCCCTCTGCCCAAGCGTATGTGGAAAGAAGAACTGCCGACATCACAACAAGCGTCTTACAAGACAATGGCGTACCTCGGATCAAATTGTTTGGGTTGATAATACCGAAAGATAAAGACTGACAAGAAAATCTAATCCTGTGCAGAAGCGTTTGACCAAAACAACGTTTGTCATCCTGAGCGAAGTAGAACGGAGAGCAAAGCGATCCGTTCTACGCGGTCGAAGGACCCCGACCCTTCCCAACGCCGACTGTCCCACTCCTACTTCACGTTAATCGTCAGCATCTGCGCGCCCGACACCACGTAATCCAGCGGATCGGTCGCAGCCTCACTCACCGACGACTCTCCCAGCACCACCATATCCTGCGTCCCGCGCATGTTCTCCATCACGTTCATCACAGAAAGCGGGAGCGTTGGCATCACTTTATCGGCCACCATCGCCTCCGGTCCCGATTCAATCAGCGACACGTACACGCGATCGTTCGCCCGCTCCCGGTTCAGCAACGCAATCGTCGGCGCCAAACCAAGCCCGCGATTCATCATCGGAGTTCCGCGATGCATGCGATCCAGCGTCTCGCCGTCGCTCACCAGAATATGCAGCGTTCCCTTTGACGTCGATGTCGGAATCTTGATCGCAATCTGTCGTACCAACCGCTCGCCCCGATACGGACGCAGCACCGTCTCCACCACGATCTGATCTCCCGGACGCGCCTCCGTCACATCGGTTCTTGACGCTTCCAGCCGCGCCGACCGCCGTTCCCGCACCAGATCGAAATCCAGCTTCACTCCTTCCACATCAGGAGTGTCAAACGAATTTGTATAAATTCGCCCAAAGCGATCGCCAATGCTCGCCGCTGCCAGCGCCGCCGCTGGTTGCCCGTTGTCTTGCGGAGCAAACATGTTGCGCAACTCGACATCGGCATATCCCTTCACGCTCAGCGTTCCATTCATCCGGTAGGTGATGTCTTCGCCGTATTCGTTCGTCCCATGCAACGCATTAAAGACGGTTGCCATCATCGCCAGCGGACTCAGCTTCGCGTTATTCAAAATCTCGTAGTGAAATTCCTTGGTTGCCGTTCCCGGTCCCATATGCATCGCGACCGTCACCGGAATCATCTTCGACTCCTGCCCCGGCACTCCCATAATCCCGTTCTGTCGGTCCTGCACAAACGCGCCAACCGTCTCCGTCGTGTTGACGATCTTGAACGCATTCATCGGCGACGGCAGCGTTGCCAAAACCGTAGCCTTCGTCATCGGCAGATCCACTTCGCCAAACTGCAGCAAAGGATGTCCGCACGCCAGCAGTCTCTGCGGATCGACATACGTCACCGTGCACGTCGCCGCAATGTCCATGTCCCCGCGCACCAACACGGCGCTCACCGCCGAGCCCGCCTCAATCGGTTCTGGCTGTTTCTGGTTGCTCGAAGACCCAATCCCCATCACCGGAACAATCCCCGCCGCCGCAAACTCCGACGCGTAGCGCTGCATCGTGTCGTTCGAAAATCCGTTAAACACCAGCGGAGTCTCAATCGGCGTCAGATAGTTGCTGTAATTTTTCGCAACCGAAACATCCTCGCTGGGACTCGCAGTCTGACTCGCCGTTTGCGTCGCCGCCTCTTGACCCGACGCACCGCGATTCGCCCGCACGGCTCCTCCCGCCGGACGCCGGTCCATCGCGTTGATCTCCAGCATCTCCTCAATCGGCGTCACTCCGGCGATCGGTTCTTTCGAAAATTCTCCTATCCTGAACGCCAGCGCGCCCGCCAGTTTTCCGTCAAAATAAACCGGGCTCCCGCTCATTCCCGCTACGACGCCCGTGTATTCCGGCTTCGTGCCATGCAATCGCACCAGGATGATGTCGCCCTTCGGCCCGTTCACGTTGTGCATCACGCCCAGAACCTCTACTTCCATCGCTTCCGGCTTCACGCCCTGAAATACGGTCAGCGCCGTCCCCCGCATCCCTTCATGAATCTGATCGAGCGGTAGGATTGGCTGAGAAATATTGGGCCGGGAAAGGTTTGCCTGAGAGACATTCGGCCGCGAAGCTGGCGCTTCAGAACCACGCCCCGCTGAACCATTCGCAGGCGATACCGCCGCCCCAGAAACGCGTGCCGGAAGATCGGCCGCGGAAATTGGCTTCCGTTGCGCGGAACTCCACAAGGATGAGCAGAGACACAAAGACACGGCGAGTGAGCGCACAGCTTTACTCATGTACAACCCCGGAGGTCGCAAAATGACCCTGTAGCTTTTAAAGGCTCCGCGTGCGATTCAGATAGGTTTTGCCAGGAGAGGCAGTTTTTTAAGCCCGCAAAACATCCCAATCGCGGAGTGCTTGCGTCTATACTAGCACAGGAGTTTTTCGAGGACCCCCATGTTTCCCAGCGTATTCAGCGGTCGAAACCGCCTCCGGTCGGCCTTTCCCAGGCCTTTGATCTTGCTGGTTTTCTGCTTTTTCTGGATGGCCTTCTCTGCTTCGCTGGCCTTGGCGCAAGATACCTCGCAACAACCTTCGTCGAATCCCAACAAGCAGGACGCTCCTCCCGAGGCGGGCGGTCCGCAAAACGATATTGGACCCTACGTCATCCCCAAGAAAAAAGAAGAGCCACCACCCCCCGCTCCAGAGCGTCCCAAGAAAATCGACAACATGCCCGACTACTCCATCAAAGTCGACGTGCCGGTCGTCAACCTCGATGTCCTCGTCACCACCAAAGATGGCCAGACCATCCCCGGCCTCCATCAGGACAACTTCAAGATTTTCGAAGATGGCGAAGCCCAGAAGATCGCCACCTTCAATCAGACCAAGGCCCCCATCACCGCCGTGCTGCTCGTCGAGTTCGCCAGCACCAACTACGACTTCGAAATCGAAGCCCTCCGCGCCTCCTACGCCTTCGCCAACACCCTCCAGAAAGACGATTGGGTCTCCGTCATCTCCTACGACATGAAGCCCCAAATCCTCGTCGACTTTACCCAGGATAAGCGCGAGATTCAGGCCGCCCTCAACCAGCTTCGCATGCCCGGATTCTCCGAAACCAATCTCTTCGACGCTCTCTTTGACACTCTCGACCGCATCGACCGCATCGACGGCAAGAAGTACATCATTCTGGTGACGACCGGCGTCGACACCTTCAGCAAGCTCACCCTCGATAAAATCCTCAAGAAGGTGAAGTCCACAAAAGATGTGACCATCTACCCCGTCAGCGTCGGCTTCATGGCCCGCGAATACTGCGAAGTCCACCACTGCCGCACCCGCGGATTCATCCCCGTCACCAACATGGACTACCTCCAAGCCGACAACGAAATGAAAACCTTCGCCAGCCTCACCGGAGGCCGCGCCTACTTCCCGCGCTTCCAGGGCGAGTTGCCCGAGATGTTTAACGAGATCGGAGCCGACATCCGCAACCAGTACAGCATCAGCTATCACCCCACCAACGCCAAATTCGACGGCACCTACCGCAAGTTGAAAGTCGAACTCCAGGCGCCCGACGGCGGTCCTCTAAAAGTTCATGATCAGAAGGGCAAAGAAGTGAAGTACATCGTCTACGCCCGCGAAGGCTACACCGCCAAACACACCGTCGAATAGAAAAATAAAAAAAATCGAGCGACGGGCGTCCTCGCCCGTCCTTCCATAACTTTCCAATTGCAATCAAACCGCCCGCAGCGCCCCACTCTCAACAACAAACCTCCCACGCACTCCCGCCGTAATTTACAATCGCCAGTTCCCCCACAGGAGATTGCGCCGTGATTCCTCGCTACACCCGCCCCGAGATGGCTCGCATTTGGAGCGACGAAAACCGCTTCCGCACCTGGCTCGCCGTCGAAGTCGCCGCCACCGAAACCCTTGCCGCCGCCGGTATCGTTCCAAAAGATGCCGCCAAGGCCATCCGTGCCCGCGCCGATATCAATGTCGATCGCATCTTCCAGATCGAAGCCGAAGTCAAACACGATGTCATCGCCTTCACCACTGCCGTCGCCGAAATCGTCGGCCCTCACGCCCGCTGGTTTCACTACGGACTGACCTCGAACGACGTCGTCGATACCGCGCAGGCCCTCCTCATTCAACAGGCTTCGTCGCTCATCGCCGGAGATCTTCTCCGTCTCGCCGAAGTCCTCGAACGCCGCGCTTGGGAGTTCAAAGACACTCCCATGATCGGACGAACTCACGGCATTCACGCCGAACCCATCACTTTCGGATTCAAAATCGCCAACTGGTATTCCGAAACGCAGCGCAACATCGTCCGCTTTCAGGCCGCCGCCGAAGATCTGCGCGTCGGTAAATTTTCCGGAGCAGTCGGAACCTTCGCCCACCTCACGCCCGAGCTCGAAGAAAAAATGTGTGCCCGCCTCGGACTCAATGCCGCCGCCGTCTCCTCGCAAGTCATTCAGCGCGATCGCCACGCGTTTTACTTGGCGACGCTCGCCACCATCGCCTCGACGCTCGACAAAATTGCCACCGAAATCCGCCACCTCCAGCGCACCGAAGTTCGTGAGGCCGAAGAATTTTTCAGCGAAAAGCAAAAGGGATCGTCCGCCATGCCCCACAAGCGCAATCCCGTCACCAGCGAGCAGATCTCCGGACTCGCACGCGTCGTGCGCTCCAATGCTCAGGCTGGATTCGAAAACGTCGCCCTCTGGCACGAACGCGATATTTCGCACTCTTCCGCCGAACGCATCATCATCCCCGACTCCACCACCCTCGCCGATTATTTGCTCAACAAAACCGCCGTTCTCATCGAAACCATGTTCGTCTATCCCGCTCGCATGAAGGCCAACCTCGAAAGCACGCACGGCCTGGTCTTCAGCGGACAACTTCTCCTCGACTTGGTCGAAAGCGGCATCTCCCGCGAAGATGCCTACCGCCTGGTTCAGGCCCACGCCATGCGTGCCTGGAAAGAAGACCTCAACTTCCACGACCTGATCCTCAACGACCCCGAAATAGGCAGCCGCGTCCCCCGCGCCAAGATCGATCAAGCCTTCAACCTGAAACGCCAGCTAAAAAATATCGACAAGATTTTCGCGCGCGTCTTCCCCAAGAAAAATGCGCCTGAAAAGAGATCCGTGGTGTCAGCAAATAAGAAAGGCACCCAAAAAAAGAAAGAGAAAACTAAGTAAGAAATGGTCATCCCGAGCAAGGCGGGGGATCCGCCGTTCTCAGTTTGAGCTTTGAAAGGGCACGGCCTCTGAGTAGTCGGAAACAATCGCCCGTGCCCTTGATTTTGGGTGGCGCAGCGATTCACCGCTGCGATAAGAGGGCTCGTTTTCGCAGCCGGCTCTAGCTGCTGAGGGAATTCCCCATCCAAACTTGCCCGAAGCCCTACTCGGCGCCCTCTGCGTCTCGGCGGTGAACCGCCTTTCCCCCTCTCACCAGCTCCAGCAACTCAATCAACTCCTTCAACTTCTCCTGCCCCACATGCCGCAGCATCTCGCGCCCACGCTTATCAATCGGACCATCCATCTCCCGCAACAATTTCAACCCAGTTGCCGTGATCTTCCCATAGATAACGCGCCGGTCCTGCTTATCGCGATTCCGTTCGACAAACCCGCGATCCTCCAACCGATTCAGCAGCCGCGTGATATCCGGATCCCTCGTGATCATCCGCTCGCCAATCTCCCGGCACGGCAATCCCTCCGGACCCGCTCCCCGCAAAATTCGCAGCGCGTTATACTGCGTCCCCGTGAGTCCGTATTCTTTGAGCCAACTCTCCACTTGCGCCTGAATCGCATCCGAGGTCCGCAACAGTGAAAGCACAGCCTCCTGTTCCCGGCTGGTGAAAGGAATCTTCTGCTTGAGTTCTTGTTGTAATCCGCGTGCCATTTTCGAAGACTAGTCGTTATCACAACCATCCGTCAAATCCCCGCAAGATACTGAGGATTCTCGCTGTCCAACCGTCTTGTAATAGTTTGTAAAAACCCTCCCCCCGCGCATCTATCCCCACACCCCACGCATCTATTTAACTGACCGGTTAACTCGCGGGAAACCGGAATTCACAGTAAGGATGGCAACATGAAGAAGCATGGATTGGCATTGATCATGGCGTTGCTTGTCCTGCTGAGTGTCACTGCCCTGGCCGATAACGGCCGATATGATCAGCAGATTCAGCAGACCGTCGGCACCAAGCTTCACGATGCGAAACAATTGCAGGCCGTGAACGCGACCGTCGAAGACGGCATCGTCACCCTGACCGGCACAGTCGGTCTCTATCAGGACAAACTCGACGCCGCGAAGAAAGCGAAGAAGATTTCGCACGTCACCGGCGTTCGCAACGACATCACCGTCTCCACCGCGAGCGTGCCCGATGCGCAACTGCAGAAGAAACTGTCGAAGCAACTGGCGTATGACCGCGTCGGCTATCGCGACAATACCTTCAACTACATTGCGACGAACGTGAAAGATGGAGTCGTAACCCTGACCGGCGACGCAGTCTGGGATGTTCCTTTGGACTCCGCGCTCGCCATCGTTGCGCGCACGCCTGGCGTCACGGATGTCGTCAACGATGTGAAGGTGCTTCCGGTTTCGAACTTTGACGATTCGATCCGCGTTCGCACGGCTCGCGCCATCTATCGTGATTCGGAACTTGGACGCTACGCGAGCGATCCAGCGCATCCGATTCGCATCGTCGTCGACAACGGACACGTGACTCTCTACGGTTCCGTCGAGAATACGATGGATAAAACTCTCGCCGGAATCCGTGCGAGTTCCGTACCCGGCTCCTTCAGCGTCGACAACAAACTGGTAGTCGATTAAGAAGTTAGAACGAGAGCATCTCTTGAATTGTTCTGGGAAGGGCACGACTTCAGTCGTGCCACCCAGAACCATCAACAATGCGGGCTTTAGCCCCTACGGGGCCTGCTGCTTGCTTCTTCGATTCGTTCTGGGATGACCGATTATTAGCGAGGGTTGAAGTAAACACTGTAGAAGAACGAGTAAAAGCTCAGCGGGGACTTTCTCGTTTCTCTCCTGGGGGCGCGGCGCAAGCCGCGCCTTTTTTATCGCTCCCAACTTCCCGCTCACGCGTAAGCAACCTGCCGTCGCCTCCCCAGGCAAGCCACCAGCAACAAACCTGCGGCCAGCGTCAAATACAATCCAGGAGAACTCGACCCCCGCGTCCCACCCACAAAATCCAGCGTAAGCAGTTGATGCAGAGGACCCACGTACCACCACACCGTATACACCGCCTCAAACAACTTGCTCGTTCCGCTCCACACCCCCATCGCCACCGCCATGCTCGGAATAAACAATGCCCCTGCAAACCACGCCGCCAGCATCTTCCAATCCGAACTTCCGCCCGAACTAGCCAGCAAACGAATACCCGTCCCCGCGCCCGTCACCAGCGCGATCGCCACTCCCGCCACCCAAATCGCAAACAACTGCCGATACACCACCCGCTCCGCCGAAAAAATTAGCGACTGCATGTCGCAGCGCGTCTCGCGGCAACCCATCTGCGACCACACCAGCGCCGGCCATATCCACGCCGCCAGCAGCACCCCTTCCCGGGCCTGCACCGTCGGAGACACAACCTCCGCCACCAGCAGGCCCGCCGCCACGACATACCACCACCAGCGCAGCCCCTTTGCCATCAGCGTAAGTTCAGAAAGCACCAGCCTCGCGAACCGCCCATGCGCCCGCCCATCCAGAGCCGTCAAAACCGTGTGCCCCAACGCCGCCTGCGCCGGTCGCGCCTCTAGTGCCGGATCATCCGCAGCCATACCACTCTTCTTCCCAACTTTCCTTCCCCCGATCCGCTCTCGCGCAGGATCGAATCGATGAAAGAAGACCGACGCCAACAGAGCGATCCCCAAGCCCACCGCCACCCACAACAACCGTGAACCCACTCCACGCAGCGTCCAATCCACGCCATTCCACAGAAATGTCCGCGACGCGCGCTCGCCTCCAATCGTCAAACTGAATCCGGAATTCGTGGCAGCCCCCGGGTTCATTCTCTCCATCGCTTGGTGCGTGCTCCTCTCCAGAACGCGAATCCCCACCGGATCGTCAAAGCCGCTCTGCACTCCCGCCACCAGCGCGAACGTCCACACAAAGAAATAAATCACGTTGCCCGCGCCGCTGCGCAACACTGGCAGAGTCTCGAAGAGCAACGCCACGCTGCCCGTAACGAACATCGCCGGCAGCGTAATCAGCAGGAACGGCGACCACAGCTGCCACAGCGAAATCGGTCTCACCTCGGGACGCACCCACTGCATCGCCAGCGCCGCTGCCATCAACACCAGCACCATGCACGCCAGCACTGCGAAGTTGCTCACCGTTTTTGCGACCGTGTAAAACTCTTTGCGCATCGGCGTCGCCGCCAGGATTCTTCCCACCCGCGTCGTCGAATCCCTCTCCACCGAATTCTTCACCACATAAAATCCGCACAACGACAAAAACGTCGAAGAGCAGATCGCCATCAGCATTCCGATCCACGCCGAGTTGTACACGCCGCGATAGCCGTCTCCGACCCGCACCCATACCTTCTCCGCCGCGATGCCGTATGCCAGCCACAACGCTCCCGCTAGGATGACCAGAAAACTGTACCGGCGCACCCGCTCCAGAAAATCCGCTTTCACCATCTGATACAGCGCGCGCAAAGGCTGCTTCATGCCGCCGCCCCGCCTCGGTACTTTGAGAGGCAATACAGGTAGGCGTCTTCCAGGTTGGGAGCCACCGCCGTCGTTCCCGCCGGAGGTTGCGCAGCCAGCAACCGGACGTGCACTCCGTCGCTTCGCCGCGTTGTGTTGCTGATCAGGTGTTGCTGCCGCGCCGCATTCAATTCGGCGCTCGGCACCACCCACTCCCAAACTTTTCCTTCCACCGCACGCAGCAAATCTTCCGGCGCCGCATGCGCCACCAGCCGCCCCTGTGAGATCAGTGCAATGTCCGTCGCGGTCGCTTCCACATCCGAAACAATGTGCGTCGACAATATGACGATGCGATCTCCCGAAAGATCCGACAGCAGATTGCGAAATCGCACCCTCTCCTCCGGATCCAATCCCGCCGTGGGCTCATCCACAATCAGCAATTTAGGATCATTCAGCAGCGCCTGCGCAATCCCGATCCTCTGCCGCATCCCGCCTGAATACCCGCCCAGCGGCCGCTTTCGCACATCCGTAAGATTGACGAGGTTCAGCAGTTCATCAATGCGCCGCGCAGCCGCGCCCGCATCTAGCCCTTTGACCGCCGCGAGATATTCCAGAAACTCAACCGCATTCAGATTGGGATACACTCCGAAATCCTGCGGCAGGTATCCCAACAAGCTGCGAATCGCATTCGGATCTCTGGCGAGATCCGCTCCATCCCATCGAATCGTTCCGCTGCTTGGCCGCGTAATCGTGGCCAGGATACTCATCAGCGTCGTCTTGCCCGCGCCGTTTGGCCCCAACAATCCCAGAATGCCCGGACCAAGCTCCAGGCTGAAGTCCTGCAGCGCCAGCGTCTTTGCGCCGTAGCGCTTGCTTACTCCCTCAATCGATAGCTTCAAGAACCCTCCGCGCGGTGCTAGCTACAATACGCTTCGCACCGCCGAAGAGTTCCGTGACCCTCGTGCCATTACCGCGCTGATAGGGTTCGAAAACTCCGATTTGAGTCTTGATTTGAAAGGGTGCGGCTTCAGCCGCACCGCTTCGTACCACAAATTTCAACGCGGCTTCACAGGCTGCGGAAAAACTCGGAGTACTCAAGTTTCCGTGGAAGAGCGGCCCTTCAGGGCCGCGTAAAGCACATGGAATCAATCCGGGCTTCAGCCCCTGGGTCGTCTTTAGCGTGTTAACGGACTTTTTCCGCAGCCTGTTCAGCCGCTGAGGGACTTCTTCAGGAGCACCTTTTCCCGCAGCCTGCTGAGTCTTATTGCAAGCGAACCGACTGTGTAATTGGCAGGTTCTGCGACGATCCGCCCACCATGAACCCATACTCTCCCGCAAGCAGCTGCCACCCATTCTGCTTCACGTTAAAAATCGAGAGATACACCGGATCCACCTCCACCGTCACGTCCTTGCTCTCGCCCGGATTCAAACCAACCCGGCTAAAGCCCACGAGCCGTTTCGGAGGCTCTGCCGCCGCGGCCGGCAGCGCCGCATACACCTCCGCCGTTTCAATTCCCGCGCGGCTCCCCGTATTCGTAACCGTAAAATGCACCTGCGTCTTCGCCCCTGCAGCCGCCGGAGTAACCGTCAGCCCCGAATACTTATAACTCGTGTAAGAAAGCCCGTATCCAAACGGAAACAGCACCGCTTTCTTCTCCGCGTCATACCACTTATATCCAACCTTCACTCCCTCATCGTAAGTCGTCTGGAACGCCGGCAATCCCGCCGCAATCTTCTTATAGTCATCCGGCTCGCCATGCGTCGTCGACGCATCCGGCGGCTTCACAATCTCCCGATGCGGCAAATCCGCGTCACTCATCGGAAACGTCAACGGCAACTTTCCGCTCGGATTCACTTCCCCGAACAACACATTCGCCACCGCTTCCGCGCCCTGTGAACCTCCATACCACGCCTCCAGAATTCCGCTCACCTTTTCCGCCCACGGCATCGTCACCGGACCGCCCGTCTCCAGCACCACAATCGTATGCGGATTGGCCGCCGCTACCGCCGCAATCAACTCATCCTGATGCAGTGGAAGCGACAGGCTGTCCAGATCCATCCCTTCGCTCTCCCATTGGTACGCGTACACAATCGCCACATCCGACGCCTTCGCCAGCGCCGCCGCAGCCGCTGCATCCGCTCCCGAATTAAATTCGACCTTCGCCCCCGCCGCCTTTGCTCGAACGGTCTTCAGCGGCGAGGTCGGAAACCAGATCTCCGTGTTCCATATCGTCTGCCCTTTGCCCGGCGGCATGATCGCATTGCCACCCGGAGGATCCACCTGCGCCGACCCGCCCCCAGAAATCATTCCCACATCCGCGTGCGGCCCAATCACAGCGATGCTATGCACTCTCCCTGCATCCAGTGGAAGCTGTCCCGCCTGATTTTTCAGCAGCACGATGCTGTGCTCTTCAATCGTCCGCGATACTTCAAATCCGCCCATCACGTCCACCACGCTCTTCTGTGGAGGATCGTCAATCACTCCATTCGCAAACAACGACCGCACAATTCGTCGCACATGATCGTCTACCTCCGCCATCGGAACGCGTCCCGACTGCACCGCCTCCTTCAGCGCCGCGCCGTAGAAAATTTCGCCCGGCTCCTCATGATCCAGCCCCGCCGCCGACGCCTTGACCGTGCTATGCGTGCCCTGCCAGTCCGACAACACAAAACCTTTGAACTTCCAATCTTTCTTCAACACGTCCGTCAGCAGATATTTGTTCTCGCACGCATAATCCCCATTCACCCGGTTGTACGAGCACATCACGCCGCTCGGATTCCCGTTCCTTACGCCAATCTCGAACGCCAGCAGATCGCTCTCCCGCATCGACCTTTCATCAATATGGACGTTCACCGCATTCCGTCCGCTCTCCTGATCGTTCATCGCATAGTGCTTAATGTCGCCCATCACGTGCTGCGCCTGCACTCCGCGAATCAGCCCCGCAATCATCGTCCCGGCCAGCACCGGATCCTCTCCCATGTACTCAAACGTTCGCCCGTTGCGCGGCTCGCGCGCCAGGTTCACCCCGCCGCCGATCGACATGTTGTAGCCTTGCGCCTTGATCTCGCGCCCAATCAGCGCCCCATATTCGAACGCTGCCTTAACATCCCAACTCGCCGCCGCGCCCACATTGCTCGGCAGCGCCGTCGCATATTTTCCGTTTTCCCCGCTCGCCCTCACGCCATACGCCGAATCCGCCATATTCAGATCCGGAATCCCCAGCCGCGGCACTCCCACCACATACCCCGCGCCTCCATTCGAACGCACCGCCAGCGGGCTCATAGGACTCAACCCCACCATCCCCGTCCCATGCAGCAACGAAATCTTCTCCTCAATCGTCATCTCCTTCACCACCTGCGCCGCTCGCTCGTCAGCAGAAAGACTCGGATTCATCCACGGCCATTTTGCTTGCGACTCCGCTTGCGCGAAAGCCGAGGAAGAAGATGTGGCTCCGATGAAAGCAAGAAGGGAAATCAGAAAAACAAAGGCAGGCAGACCACTGCAGCAGAGACTTCGAAAGAACTTCATGGTTCTCCTCGTACCTCTCGCAACGCGAATGTTGGGAATGGCGCGTCTTAGAATATCGATTTTATACTAAAGACAACCCATCCCAATTGCAAGCATTCCAATTAGTGGAAGAGTGGCCCTTCAGGGCCACGTCAAGTCGTGCAATGAAGGTGGGCTTTAGCCCCTGCGCGATTCTGACTCAATTCGCCTTGCGCGAATGCACCAGTTTCAATCCGTCACCCTGCAGAATCCGCTGGATCTGATGCCTGGCATGCACCGTCCACGGACCCGTCGTATCCAACTTCACATACGCGCGCCAATGTTGCAGCGCCTTCCGCGGCTCCCGCATCTTCTCGTACGCCAGCGCGATATTGTAGTGCGCGTCCGCATACGTCGGCGCCAGCTGGATCGCCGTCTTATACGTGTTGATCGCCTCGTCCACCCGCCCTGTTTCGTCGAGCACGTTGCCTAAATCGAAATACGCTAGCGCGTATCGCGGATCAATCTGAATCGCCGACCGGTAGTGTTTCTCCGCCAGCGTATATTCCTGACGGTTGTAATACAGCGTGCCCAGGTTGATGTGTGCCGCCGCGTGAATGGGATCCATTTCCAGAACCTTCAGGTAAACAGCAATCGCTTCGCCCTGCGTTGACGGACTTTCTTCCAGCACGATCCCGCGCGCAAACAAGTCCGCCACGTCCGAAACCACCAACTCCGGCCCATTCCGCGGCGGTCTCGCCACCACCTTACTCTCTTCCGCCGAAAAATCGAACATGAACTGCCCGGCGATCGGTTCCACCAAACGCCCTTCGTGGCGGAACGCCACGCGCCGTCCGCTCTGGTACGCTCCCGCTTCCAGCAGCGGATTCTCCATCCCCGCCACCTGCTTCTGCATCGCATCCAGCGATTGCCGTATCACCGCCGGACGCACCCTCTGCGCACACAGATCGCGCACCTTCTTAATCTGCACCAGATCAAAAAAAGAATATTCTTCCGCCGCCGTCACCAATCCCGCCTTCTCCCAGGTTTGCAGCTGGCGAGGAACTAACCGCAAAATCCGCATCAACTCCGCGCGACTGTAGCGATACACCATTCTCAACTCTACTCTCGATTATCCGTAACTTGTATCCGCGATTGCAAGTAGCAACCCAGTGGAATCTGTTGAAAATTAGTCTGAAATAGCACAAAAGTGCTAACTAACCAGTCAACTTTCCCCTTCCTCTGTCCCTATCTAACTAATAACGAAACTTAACCGCTCGCCGCGAATCCCATCTAACGCTCTAACAGCAAGGGGAGCGACTTCAGAGGCAGCAAGAAAACTCTGGATTCGAGTGCTTTTGGGAAGGGCCCGACTTCCACTCGGCCCAAAAATCGTTGCAAAAGACGTGGCGCTTCCAGCGCCTGAGGGAGGCTCGCTCCATGCCGTCGGACTTTTTCTGCACCCTCTGCGAATCTTGCCGTACCTCGTCGGGCATAATATTGCCGTATCCTCGCCGTCGAAAATTGCCGACGGCTCACCGCAGTCGAATGGCGTTTTCCCGTGAGGAGCAATGCCGGACCCCCTAATCTCGCCCGCCCGCTACGCCGACTCCTCCAGCACCGACGAAGAGTCCCTCGTCCGCCGCGTCCTCGCCGGCGAGCACGATCTCTTCTACGAACTCATCCGCCCCTACGAACGCCGCCTCTACGCCGCCGCCTTCGCCATCCTCCGCAACGAACCCGACGCCGAAGACGTCGCCCAGGAAGCTGTCCTCAAAGCCTTCAAAAATCTCCGCCAGTTTCGCGCCGAATCCAAATTCAGCACCTGGCTCACTCAGATCACCGTCAACGAGGCGCGTATGCGTAGACGAAAAGCCCACTCTAATCTCATGGAACCCATCGCCGACCGTCCCGACGACGACGGCAACTACACTCCGCGCGACTTCGCCGACTGGCGCGAAATTCCCTCCGAAACTCTCGAGCGCAAAGAAGTCCGCCTCAAACTCGCCCAGGCCCTCGCTCAACTCTCACAAATCTATCGCGAAGTTTTCGTCCTCCGCGACATGCAGCACCTCAGCATCGACGAGACCGCCAAAGCCCTCGGCATCTCCACCGCCTCCGTCAAAACCCGCCTCCTCCGCGCTCGCCTCATGCTGCGCGACCTGCTCTCCCCCGGCCTCGGCGGCGCCTGGAGCCTGGGCAGCAATCTCTCTTTTGAAAAGGGGACCAAGCCATGGTAGTCAACTGCGAACACGTCTGGCAGGAAGTCTCGAACTATCTCGATGGCGAGGTCACTCCCGAATTGCGCGCCGCCATAGAAACCCACGTCCGCGGATGCCAGCACTGCACCGCCGTCGTCGATGGCATGCGCAATGTAATCGAACTCTATGGCGACGATCGCATGCTCGAAGTCCCTCTCGGCTTCAGCCATCGCTTGCACCGCCGTCTCAACGACAACCTCCCCGCCCGCACCGATCGCCGCACCTTCCTCGGTTGGATGGTCGCCGCCGCAGCCGCTTGCCTCGTCCTCGGCAGCTTCGAAGTCGCTCGCTCCTCCGCCTTTCGCCGTCCTCCGCTTCGCGCCGCCATGGCCAACCCCGGCACGGGAATCCCTCCCCAACTCGCCGTCGTTCTCTCCGAAGACGGAAAGCTCTACCACCTCGTCGGATGCCCCTTCATCCACGAGAAGAGCAAACTCCGCTCCGTAACCGCCGCCGCAGCCGAGCGTGCGGGATTCACCCCCTGCCCCCGCTGCCTCAAGAAATATCTGGACACCGCATGATCAGTTATTTCGTATCAGGGTAATGGTTGGCGGTAAACGCGATGTCACCAACACGGCTCCGTCCGGGTCATTTGGTGCTATGGCTGTTTTCGTCACTCGACCCGAGCCACTTCTGATTTGTCCAGTTATCCGGCCCGCAGGCGGCAGAGAGCCTCCAAATCGAGCCTTTCCGTGCTCAGGTTGTTGGACTACCGTGGCTCGCCCCGTCGCAGACTCCAGAGTCCGCGCGCCGAGAGGATGAAGGTGAGGCCGCCGAGACCGCCGAGCGCCCAGAGTGTCCAGACGAAGAAAAAGCCGCCGGTGGACTTGGCAATCTCCCCGTAGTGTGCCCCCCTCATGTGCATGACGGGCATGGCTACCGCGAACAACCCGACGAGCAGCATGATGCTGTACCCCGATCGCCGTTCAGCGAGCACCAGCGTCCCGTACAACAACACCACGAGAACGGCCAACGCTATGTTTGAGGACTCGGCCTTCGATATCCCACGGACGATGTCGTCCGTAATGTGAAGCGTCAGCAAGAGGATCGAGAGCAGAGACGCGATGGGTAACATCACGTTTTGCTTCATTGGATATTCTCCTTGTTAGATTTGTATGCGCCTTCCAGTGAGGCACCTCGCCCTGCGACGTCCACCTTTACATCCAAAGAACATTGCTACTCCGAGGACGAAGCCGAAGTTGTACCAGCCGCCGTTGTTGTGAACTTCGTAGATCGTTACTGACTTTGAGAAAAGGGAAGCAATTAGCGTGAAAAGGCATATGAACCCATGCCACAATCCTCGCCAAAAGCCTGCAACCACGTTGTTTGCGCCCACGCTATCCCCGAGAACATTGGGTCCGGCCGCGCAGGATAACAGAGTGGACACGAGTAACAATACACCGAGGCATAACGGGCTCCGCAACTCCGTTTTCATTGCATTCTCCTGGGCGCTAGCGGCCTGTGACTTATATACGGGCGAGAACACCGAAAGGATGCGAGGTGAGAGCTGATCACTGGCGACAAATCGCCATAGCACCCAATACGGCTTGTCCCGGGTCCATCCGCACCGTTCATTTCCGGCACCGCCGCTGGCCCCGAATTGAATTCTCAAAGACGCGCTCATAAGAGCGCTGCGAATGGACCCTGCGGCCGAGAACTCTTTCCCCCAGAGCTTCTCGCGGCACCATGGCGCTGGCGGTGTTTTGACAATGGTTTTACATCTTCGTGACAACTCGCTGCCTCTTCTTTCGCTAAGTTCATGCAGCCACGAAGCACAACTTTCATTGGGAGGCAGAGAAAGTGACCAGTCCCATTCGCAGATTCATCGCAACCTCATTGGCAATTGCCGCCTTTGCCTTCACCACCAACGCCGCCACGGCGCAAAGCCTCACCGGTAATTGGCTGGCGACCGTAACCAAGTCGCAGCGCTTGAACGGCACCTACTGCGTGGCCCTTACCGACGACGGTAGCTTTGGCTGGCCGCACAGTGGCGAGGCTGTGCTGCTCCCCAATAACGGCCAGTATCCCGGCTATTTCACAGTGATCGATGGACTCCTCACTGTTACTTTCACCTACCCGTCGGGCGAAGGCGACTGTTGTGACTACTTCGTGTTCACAGCTCACACCAACAACGGCAAAATCGCGAAGGGCGCCGTCAACTATTTCGGAATAACCGACACGGGTCTAGTGGCGTTCGGCAAGAAAGACAGCTGCTCATAATCGCCGACATCTAAAAGACCGATCCTCGACCTGCGCACTGTCGGCCCGCCGTCACTGAGATGGTGGAAGCCATCCTCAGATGTCGTATTAGTTTTAGGTTTGGTAGACGCTTCTCCTGTCCTGCCTAGCAAGCTTTTGCCTTCTCCCGTGAGTCGGGGCGGTAATGTCCAGCCCACTGGCGGGTCTTTGACCCGTCATTGCCTTCTTGCGAACGCGGCGCATAAGAGGGTAGTGTTTCGTGGGCAGAATTGAAAATGATTTCCGGCCCCAATCCAGTTGCCTGCGAATCACTTGGGCGTCGCCCTTCAAACCCAGACTACCGAGCGATAAACAGGCTGCTGGCTAAAGAGCGCCTGCCGATAAGGAGCAACGATGAGCGCAACAATTCTATTCCGCATTGCATCGATCGTATTTCTTCTCTTCGCCCTCGGGCACACCTTCGGATTTCTCAGCTTCAAACCACCCACCGCAGAAGGATTGGCGGTCCAGAAAGCGATGAGCGATGTTGTATTCAAAGTTGGCGCGTCCAACCTTTCCTATGGAGGATTCTACCGAGGCTTCGGGCTGTCCTGCACGGTTTCCATGTTGTTCCTAGCAATACTCTGCTGGCACCTCGCTGCACTGGCCGCGGTTCATCCGCGAGCAATCGCCGGTATCGCATGGTCGCTGTTCGGCGTTCAAGTAGTTGGTGTTGCACTTTCCGTCAAATATTTTGGTTTGCCGCCAGCAGTCTTTTCCGCCGCATTGACAGCCCTCCTGGGTTGGGCTTCATTTCTGCTCACCCATGCAGCGTAAAACACAATGCGAATCAGTCCTTCACTCATCCGCGATAGTAATCGCAAGGAAAGGCGCGCCCGCTCTTTCGAAAAGTACGGGTCCGGCTCCATGATATCCATCTCTTAATCTAGGAAATGCTTAATTCGCCGCTATCACGACCTAACTTCTCGCCGACGACAACCATTCCTCGGCTGGCCTAATTGAATCGCACTCGCAGCAAAACCCGCGATCGGTCCTCTTTGAACGCCGTGCGGGCGTGCAGCACGGTCGAATTGTCCACCAGAAGAATCTCTCCGTTTTCCAATGTCACTCCCCGTCGCTCCGGGTTCTGGTAGACCCTCCGTATGAAGTAATTCAACGCATCCTTTTTCGTTTGGTCAGGCGATTGGTCTGCCAGGGCAATTCGAATGGTATCTTCTCGAAAACCGATCGCCGTCTCGCTTTCGTTAATAATCGGGAACCCCTCCGGGTGTTCGCCGTGGAGAGCTTCTTCGTAACGCGTCGGCCGCGCCGATGGAAACGCATTTCTCTTTAGATATTCCAAATATTCTCTGCCCTCTTTCGACCGTTTCATTTCGCTCGTGATCGAATTCAGTCTCAGTAGAATGTTTCTTCCTCCCGACTTCGCCCTCCTCTGCATGAGAAAGGCAACGTACTTTTCTGGTTTCGCCCTGTAGTGCGAGTCGGTATGCAATGGCGCTTCTCGGTCGTGCTCAGAGTAAGTCTCGATCTTTCCCTTCGGTCTGTCTCTGTACTTAACCGCGCAGATATATTCTCCATGGGGAGGCATATGGTCGGAAGGTTCCCCACAGGCACATACAAACATCAGAAAAATATTTTTCTGTGCCTCCGGTGTATAGCCTTCGAACGGAAAACCCTTCACCACGCAATATCCGTGCTCTTTCAGCCGTTTCATAATGCGCCGGCCATATTTTTCAAGCTCCGGCCATTTTTCCAGCAATATCCTGAGTTCCGCTGGGCTCTTTCTTGCAAGAAGCTCCGGCCTCAATCCATCGGGAGGACCCTCGATGTGACCCTCCTCTCGAGCATCCGTGATCACCTCACCATCGATTTCAGGAGCGTAATCGCTCGCGCTCTCCCACATTCTCTCGAAATTACTCCGCGCTTCCTTACTCAACCCAAGCTTCTCTCCTTTCACCACCAGCGCCGGACCACCCAGCGCCTCCTTACCCATCCAGTACCACCCGAGCCACGCCGCGTCCTCCGTGGCGTACAGGGAAAGCGCCGGCAAGTTGCGATAAACCTTGATTTGCACTTGCGGATAAAGATTATTGACTTTGCAGAAATTGATGATCGCCAGAAGATTTTCGGCGATCTTTTTACCACCCTGTCCAGCCTGCCATTCTTCCTGTAACCCGGAATCCATAAATCGCTGGTCAGCTAGAGGAGAGGCCGGATCAAGGCACAAGATCTTGACCTCAAGTTTCGGATTACTCACGAGCGCCAGTTCCAATCCGCTCGTAATCAGCTCGATATCTCCATCCGGAATCCATGTCTTACAGATAAGTATTTGTTTTCGCGCCCGCGCGAACATCCGTTTGATGTCCCCGTGGTAATCGCCTTCTCTGAAATCAACGATCCCCGAACTCTTAACATTTTCAACCTCTCCCACCCGGGCCGCAAATCGATTCATAAGATCTTCACGCTCAAAGTATTCATAGAAGAACTTGAGGATCGCGAGCGATGCGAGCACCGATCCAAACTCCAATAACACCGGCTTCGACACCTCGCTCCTTACGCGAGAACCGATCAAAATCAATAACGCGCTGACGGCAAACAGGAAATAACTGGCAGATAACACTTTGAATAGCGCATCTTTTCTAATCACGCCGTGACCTCTAACTCCCGGAGGGCCGCACATCACCCCCACCGCGGAAATAAACAGCATTATGCGACCCTGTCGACATCGAATCAACTGGCGATCCACGATGAGCGATCGAAGATGAGCGGCCTGCAATCGCCTTCGGGAAGTCCCAGCCCTCGTGTCGAGCGGGCGCCTCCCGCTGCCCTTGCTTTTGCCTTTGCAACGTGAAAAGCAATCGCGTAGGCCGAAAATTCCCGCCTGCGTCACCAACCAAGGTTTTGTAAGTCTCGTTTCCCCGGAAAAGCCCGTGACAATACACGCAGCTCCGGTCTCGTTCCTGCAAGGCCCGCTCTCGATACCAAATCGGTCTTCAAAGCGCGCTCTCTCAGCACCCCATCCCTTCATCAACTAAAGCGGTTCGTTCGAGAAGATAGCGCCCGGATTCTCTCGAGCATCGAACAGCAAACTGCGGCCCGCGAAATAAATTTGACTTAACCCCCACTCCGACCGACGATTAAAGATTAGCCGCAAGGTTTAACTGAAAACTGACAACTGAGAACTGACAACGGTTCCCCTAACTCCTTATTCCAGAATATTTTGCATATAAGTCCTTTAAAATTAGAGATCTGACAGTCGAGCATCTCCTAAAGCCATGATTCTAAAAGATCGACGACTTAAAAATATGTAACGGGAGGTCAAGCAGCTATGGCGCAAGAAGACTCGCCCCCAGTTTTTTTTCCTGACGGTTGACGGCTGATGGCTGATGGACTGCCCCCTAACTCCTTATTCTGGAATACTTTATAAGTAAGTAATTTAGATGGAATAC
>Ga0182012_10000046_pt1 | contig 128226 bp, 116 predicted proteins | sample 612S2SmetaG_FD_120486 | JGI IMG/M metagenome (GOLD analysis project Ga0182012, IMG submission 120486) | Permafrost microbial communities from Stordalen Mire, Sweden - 612S2S metaG | ecosystem: Environmental > Terrestrial > Soil > Wetlands > Permafrost | place: Sweden: Stordalen | collected... | reverse complement strand
GCCGCCGAGCACCACGGGGATGCCGTGTGCTGCGTAGCGATCCAGCTTGGGGCGAAGGTTTCCGGTGACCACCGCGGTGCCCCAGCCGAGCTTGACCACGTCCACGCTCTCGCCGCACACCTCCAGCAGGCCGTCCACCTCCGCCACCGACAGGCCCCTGTCGATCACGTGCGTGATGCCTGCCTGGCGCGGCTTGGCCGACCGCGCGGGGATGTCAAGGAACGCGGCTATGGGCTCGGCGACTTGTCGGCGCCCACCACCACGACCACGTTGGCCGCGCCGGACAACGAGCTGACGGAGGATTCGATCGGCACCACGTGGCCGATGGACAGCGTGCGCGCCACGCCTTCCGCTTCGCCCCGGTGCCCCGCCGAGTACTGCACCATCGACTCCGCCGTGTCTGCCACCGGCGGAGTGCCGCTCTGCGCGGCCGCCTGCGAGTAGCCGATCCGCTGCAGTTCGGAGGCCACGCGATGCGCGAGGTGCGGGATTTCGGTCGCGTTGAGCACCGCCACGTTGACTTCCGCGGCGTTCGCCGGCGCCGCGACCCTGCTCCCGTGGTGCGAGGACTTACGGGAGGTGCTGGTGCGCGTCCCGCTGGTGTTCGTGCGCGTCGAGCTCGACCCGCCGCCCAGCGACGTCACCGCCACCACCACCGCCGCTGCCACAACCACCACGCCGCCCAGGATCAGCGCGGTCACGCGACCCGTGGAGCGGCCTTCCGGCTCGGGCGCCACGAAGCGCTGACCAGTCGGCCCGCCCGCGCGGGCGGGCGCTGCCGGCTCCGCGGCGGAGGGGCGCTGCGGGCGCGCCGCCACGCCGGGAGCCGCCGGGGAGCCGCGGCGGGCGGCCTCCGGTGCGGGCGGGCGCGGGGGCGCCGGCGCCCGCGGGGTCGGCGCCGGCGGCGCGGGAGCGGCGGGTGCCGTGGCGGGGGCCGCTCCGGCTGTACCCGCGGCGGCACCGGCCGCTGCGGCTGTGAGCGGCGCGGGGCGCGAGGGATCGGCCGCCTGGGCGACTGCGGGCGGCGCCGTGGCGGCGACCGCCGCACTGGCGGCCGTGAGCGCGGCGGGCGCGCCGCTCGGGGCGGCCTGGGTCTCGGCGGTCTGCGGCGCGCCTGTGACACCCGGTTTCACGGCCCCGGGGGCGCCGGCGGGCTGGGCGCCCGGGACGGGCTGGCCCTGCGCGGTGAGCGGCTGCGCCGCTGCGGGCCTCTGCGCGGCGGCGGGCAGCGGCGTGGCGCCCGTGGCGGGGGCGGCGGCCGGCGGAGGCACCGGAACCCCGCCGGGGTTTGCGGCGGGAACGGGAGTGGCGGGGGGCGTTCCAGGTGCGACGCCCGCGACGGCGGTGGCCGGGCCGGCGGCTGCCACCGCGCGGCTCTGGATGGGTGTGGCGCGGGGGACGGGGCGTGCCATCTGCGCGGACTGGTTGCGCTGCACGGCGGCCGTGGTGACGCGCTGCTCGAGGTCGGCTGCGCGCTCCGGGGCGCGCCCCGCCCAGTCGCGCAGGCGCTTGAGCTCGCGCGCCTGCGAGAAGACCAGCAGCGACAGGATCGCGATGCCGAGCAGCGCGGCGAACGCAGCGACCGCACCGATCTTCGTGAACGTGCTCGTCAGTGAGAGCGCGAGCGGCAGAGACGTCATGAATTGGGGGAGTGTACGAGGGGAGCAGGCGCGTCGCGCTGGCCCTCCTCGGCCAGCTCGGGGCGCTTGGAGGCCAGCTCGGAGACCTTGGCGGCCAGCCCGGCCGCGTCGCCCTCCAGCACCAGGAGGTTGATCTCCCGGAACATCGCCTCCACCTCCTCTGCGCCCAGCGGCTCGCGCTCGGCCAGCATGATCTTCTCCGCGCCGGTTGGGCGCGGGGACTCATAGCTGTTGAACAGCTCCTCCGTGAGCTTCTCGCCGGGTCGCGCGCCCACGATCTCGATGTCGATGTCGCGGTCCGGGTCAAGGCCCGAGAGGTCGATCATCGCGCGCGCCAGGTCGAGGATGCGGACGGGCTCGCCCATGTCCAGCACGAACACCCTGATGCCCCCCGCGCCGTGAGTGCGCCGCTGCGCGGCCGGCACGATCGCGTCGGGTCTGGGCGGGGCGATGGCGCCGGGCATCGGCGGGGCGATGGCTTCGGGCATGGGTGAAGCGATCGCGTCGGGCCTGGGCGGCAGCGCCTCGCTGACCAGCGAGCCGGAGCGGATGATCAGCTGCACGGCCTCGGGGATGGTCATGAAATACCTGGTCATGCGCTCGTCCGTCACCGTCACGGGCCCGCCGCGCTCGATCTGGCGGCGGAAGATGGGCACGACGCTGCCGGAGGATCCCAGCACGTTGCCGAAGCGCACCGCCGCGTAGCGCGTCTCCGGGAAGCGCGCGGCCGCCGCCTCCAGCGCGAACTCCGCGAGCGCCTTGGACGCGCCCATCACCGTGGCCGGTGCCACCGCCTTGTCGGTGGACACGAGCACCAGGCGCGCGGCGCGATGGTCGCCCGCCACGTGCGCAACCACGCGGGTGGCGATCGCGTTGTTGCGAAACGCCTCCACCGCGTTGGACTCCATCAGGCCGACGTGCTTGTAGGCGGCCGCATGGAAGACCACGGTGGGCCGATGCTCGTCGAAGACCTCGCGCATTCGCTCCTCCTCGCGGCAGTCGGCGAGCACCGCGGCGAGCATCGACGCCGGCACGTGGCGCTCGTCCTCCAGCTCCCGCTGGATCGAGAAGAGGTTGTCCTCGGCGTGGTCGAGCAGGATCATGCGGTGCGGCTCCACGCGAGCGATCTGGCGGCAGAGCTCCGATCCGATCGAGCCGCCGGCGCCAGTGATGAGCACGGTGGCTCCACCAAGGTAGGCGCCCACGCGCTCGAGCTCCATGTGCACCGGGTCGCGCCCCAGCACGTCCTCCACGCGCACCTCGCGCATCTGGCGGGCCAGCGTGCCGCGCGTCTGCAGCAGCTCGAACACCGTCGGCAGCGTGCGCACAGGGATCGCGCGCTGGCGGCACTCGCGCACGATGCGCGCGCGCGTGGAGCCCGGGGCGGAGGGGATCGCGATGATCACTTCGTCGGGCTCGGACTCGTCGAGGATGCGCGGCAGGTCGGCTTCGGTGTTGCCGCGCACCCTGATCCCGTCGATGCGCATGCCGCGCTTGCGCGGGTCGTCGTCGAGGAAGCCCACCGGCGAGAGCCCCAGCTCGCGGTTGCGCACGATCTCGCGCGCCACCAGGCGCCCGCCCTCCCCTGCGCCAGCGATCAGGATCGAGCGCTCGCCCTTGCCCCCGGCGCGGAACGCAGCCAGCGGCCGGCGCTCGTAGATGCTCCGCGCGAGCGCGCGTATTCCCACCAGGAACACCAGCGAGAGCAGCCCGAACAGCACGATCACGGCGTTGGGCAGCGTGACCGCCACAGCGGTGACGCGATGGGGATAGCGGTAGACGGGACGCAGCACGTCGATCGCGAGCACCGTCAGCAGCACGATCGCCACCAGCGCCCGCACCACCGCCTCGTAGTCGCGCTGGCCCGCGTACCTCCAGCGCCGCTGATACACGCGCGCGGCCACGAGCACCGGCAGGCTGCCGCCGAGCACCCACCAGATGGTGGCTTCGCGCAGCCTTTCGTAATCGGCCTTGGGGCCGTTGGGGAAGCGCAGCTGGAAGGCTAGGTAGTAGGCGAGCGCGACCAGCGCACCGTCCACTGCCAGTTGCGGCAGCGAGTGACGGTGAAGCGGCAGCGCCGCGGAGCGGATCCGTCGGCGCATTTGCGAGGAATTGTAAGGACTGCCCCAACGGCTGGGGAACCCAGGCGGGCCAGGGCGCCCGGCGGGCCACGAGCCCCGGCGGGCTCAGGCCCGGGGGCCCGGCGGGCTCAGGCTCGGGCCGGGCGCGCGCTGAGCAGCATGTCGATCAGCAGCTGCGGGTCGCGGCGCACGCGCGCCGGAGCCGATGCGCGTGCCCGGGGCGACAGGTCGATGTCCTGTGCGGAGAGCAGGCGCCGCATGCGCCCGTCGGCGATCAGCCGCTCGTCGAGGGCGCCCATGCGTCCCTCGAAGGTGGTGTACACGGGCGTGCCGAGCGCCACTGCCTCGCGGTTCATGGTCCCCCCTGCGGAGATCACCAGGTCGGCCAGCGCGATCAGCGACTGGGCGTCGATCGCACGCTCGGGCACGATCATGCCGGCCATCGCGCTCAGCTGCTCGCGCTGGGAGGCCACCCGCGGCAGCACCACCGCCTGCAGTCCCTCGCCGGTCGCCGCGGCGCCGAGGCGGGCGAGCACCGAGGCGAACAGGTCGTTCTCGAAGCGGTGATACAGCGAGACCACGGGGGGCGTGCGCACGACGACGATCGGGCGCGAGGGATCGAGCGCCAGCTCGCCGAGAACCGCGGGGTCGGGCTCGAAGTCCGCGAGGTAGTACTCCTCCTTGAGCCCCGGGTAGGCGTGCAGCTTGCCGGCGGCGCCGTAGCGGCGCAGGCGCTCGGGCGGGATCGCGTCGGGCACCACCACCGCTGCGGCCAGGCGGCAGTTGATGTTGTGCTGCACCGTGGCCCACTCGTAGTCGAACATCGTGGCGCTGGGGATCCGCAACAGCGCGGCTGCCACGCTGATGTCGTTGGAGCCGTGGCCCAGGGCCACGTCGAACGGCGCCCCCGCGGAGCGCCTCTCGGCGCGCGCCCAGCGCGCCAGCGCGGCCGAGCGCGATGCCAGCCCGAGCGCCTTGGCCCCCAGGCGCTCGCCGCGGTGGTGCCCGATGGCCGTGTGCGAGACATCCAGGCGCCGGCACAGCTCGAGCGTCTGCGCGAAATCGCGGGCGGTCACGCGCACCTCGTGGCCCTGCTGGCGCAGGCGCGTGATCAGCGGCGCCATCACGAGCACGTGCGGGCTGTTTGTGAGGTCGATCCAGATTCGCATGAGGTCGCGCAAACATCGCAGGTATCGTTCTCGGGCCGGTGCTCGTTCTCGCCTCGATATCCGAAACGCTGGTGAACGAAAGCTCGCATTTCGTCCGGGAAGCCGGCCTCCCGGGGATCTTCCTGCTGATGGCGGTCTCCAGCGCCTGCATCCCGATCCCCTCCGAGGTGGTGATGCTGTTCGCGGGCTTCGTGATCGCCGACCCCTCCCAGAGCGCCTCCCACCACCATCTGACGCTGGTGGGGGTGGTGCTGGCGGGCCTGCTCGGGACGATGCTCGGCTCATGGATCACCTACGCCCTCGGGCGCGGCGGGCGCCTGGAGCTGTTCGAACGCCACGGCGAGCGCTTCCACATGGGCCCGGCGCAGATCGCCAAGGCCGACCGCTGGTTCCAGCGCCACGGCGAGGCCGCGGTGCTGTTCGGGCGCGTGATCCCGGTGGTCAGGGCGTTCGTCTCGCTGCCCGCGGGCGTGTCGCGGATGCCGCTTGGCAGGTTCACCGTGTACTCGCTGATCGGCGCCGTGCCTTGGGTGCTCGGGCTGACGCTGGCGGGCGAAGCGCTGGGCGGGGAATGGAACACGGTGCGCAAGGACTTCGAGTACGCCGACTATGCGATCGTGGCGCTGGTGGTTCTGGGCGCGGCGTACCTGCTGGCCCGCAGGCGCCGCGCCAGGCGCGAGCCGGCGAGGAATGCCGCCGGCTGAGCGGGCTCTGCCGCTGCGCCGGGCGGTGGCGCTCGGCCTGCTTCAGGGCCCGACCGAGCTGCTGCCGGTCTCATCCTCCGGCCACACCACGCTGCTGCCCTGGCTCGCCGGCTGGGAGTACGCCGAGCTCGACGGCGAGCTGCGCAAGTCCTTCGAGCTGTCGCTGCACGCAGGCGCCACGCTCGCGCTGCTGGCGGCCGACCGCGGCAGGCTGCTGCGCCGCGTTCTCGCGGGAGGCCCGCGCGCGATCTGCGCTCTGGCGCTGTCGCTGGCGCCCGCGGCGCTCGCCGGGCTGGTGCTGCGCGGGCCGATCGAGCGGCGGCTGGGCGGCCCGGGTTCGATCGCCCTGGGCCTGGCGGGCGGCGGGCTTGCGATGGCCGCCGCCGACCGGAGCGCCGGCGAGCGCCGCTGCGCCGACGCGCGCCCCGGTGACGGCCTGGCGCTGGGCGTGGCGCAGGCGCTCGCGCTGATGCCGGGGGTCTCGCGCAGCGGCGCCACGCTCACGGCGGCGCGTGCGCGCGGCTTCGGGCGCGAGGCATCGCACTCGCTCTCCTGGGCCGCCGCGCTGCCGGTGCTGGCGGGCGCGAGCGCGATCGAGCTGGCGCGCCTTGCGCGCTCGGGTGCTCCGGGCGGCTCCGGTGCGGCGCTCGCGGCGGGAGCGGGCGCGGCGTTCGCCTCGACGCTCGCCGGCGGGCGGCTGCTGGGAGGCGGGTGCGTGGCGCGGGGGCCGCTCGCGCCCTACAGCGCCTACCGGCTGGTGCTGTCCGGGCTCGCCTGGCGGCGGCTGCGGGAGAGCCGGGGGCCGCGGTGACACCGATCGGAACGCTGGTGGCGGGGCGCTACAGGCTCGATGCGGAGATCGGCCGCGGCGGCATGTCCAGCGTCTACCGCGCCTATGACATCGTGCTGGAGCGCCCGGTGGCGATCAAGCTGATGCATCGCGAGGTCGCCTCGGACTCCGACCAGCTGGAGCGCTTTCGCCGCGAGGCGCGCTCGATCGCACAGCTGAGCCACCCGCACGTGGTCAAGGTGATCGACGCGGGCGAGGAGCACGAGCCGGGCGCAGGTGCGCAGGGAACCCCATACATCGTGCTGGAGTACGTGCACGGCGAGACGCTCAAGAGCCGCATCCGCCGCGAGGGGCCGTTGCCGATCCCCGAGGCGCTCGCCTACGCGGTGGAGATCGCGCGTGCGCTGGGCGCGGCGCATGAGCGGGGCATCGTGCACCGCGACGTCAAGCCGCACAACATCCTGATCGGCGAGGAAGGCGGCGCGAAGATCACCGACTTCGGCATCGCCCGCACGCTCAGCGAGGAGAGCATGACGCTGGCAGGGCGGGTGCTGGGCACGACCGACTACGTCTCTCCCGAGCAGGCGCTGGGCGAGCCCGTCTCGGGCCAGTCGGACCTGTACTCGCTCGGAATCGTGCTGTACGAGATGCTCGCCGGCGACGTTCCCTTCCACGGGGACTCACCGGTTTCGGTGGCGATGAAGCACGTGCGCGAGGACATCCCCGACGTGCAGCGCGCACGCCCGGAACTCTCGGCGGCGGCGGCGACGGTGGTGGACCGCGCGGTCGCCAAGGACCTCTCGATCCGCTACCCCGACGCGGAGACGATGGCAGCCGGGCTCGAGGAGGCGCTGGCGGTGGAGGCGGCGCGCTCGGGCCAGGCGACCGGCGAGGTCACGACCGTGCTGCGCACACTGCCCGGGGGCGTGCAGCGGCGCCTGCCGTGGCGTATGCGCCACCCGGGCCGCTGGCTGGCGGCGCTGGTGCTGGTGGGGCTGATCGTGGTGCTGGCGCTGCTGGTGGCGGCGGCGGGGCACACCCATCGGGGCACCGGCGTTCCCGCCGAAGCGCCGGCGCGGGCGGGCCTTGAACCGGTGCAGCTGAGCGCCACCGCGGCGCACGGCTACAACCCGTTCGGCACCGGCCCGGAAAACCGCGACCAGATCGCCAACCTGGTGGACAACGACCCCACCACCTTCTGGAGCACCGAGCAGTACTACGACAAGAGCCTGCACAAGGCGGGCGGCACGGGGCTCGGCTTCTATCTCGACGCCGCGCCGGGGGTGGCGTGCAAAGAGCTCGAGCTTCAGACCGCCACGCCGGGCTTCGCGGTGCAGATCTACGTGGCCGACCACTTCCAGGAAGGGGTGCCCTACGGAGACGCAGAGCCGCTGTCCGCGCGCGGGTGGGAAGGCCCGGTCGGCGCGAGCAACGACGTGCGAAGCGGCGAACGCATCGCGATCCACGTGGAACACCGCTACCGCTACTACCTGGTGTGGATGACGGCGCTGCCCCCGGGCGCGCAGTTGGCGACGATCGCCGGCGTGACGCTGTTCAGCTGATCGGGGCGTCGCTGCGCTGGGCCCTTGCGCGCCCGGCGAGCGTGCGGGCATGCCGCTCGAGGGCAAGCGCGCAGAGGCGCTCGAGCAGCTCCGGGTAGGCGACGCCGCCGGCGCCGAGCAGCCTGGCGTAGACGCTGGTCGGCGTGAACCCCGGCATGGTGTTCAGCTCGTTCAGCAGCACCGTCTCGCCGTCCACGAAGAAGTCCACGCGCGCAAGGCCCTCGCAGCCGGTGGCACGGAACGCGCGGCGGGCGATCGCCGTGACCGTGGCGGCGGCGCTCGCGCTGATGCGCGCCGGGATCTGCAGGGTCATCCCTCCGGGCGTGTACTTGGCCTCGTAGTCGTACCAGTCGCCCTCGAAGCAGATCTCCCCCGGCTCGGATGCCAGCGGAGCCCCCGGCGCGTCCTCGCCTGCGAGCTCCAGCAGGCTGCACTCGACCTCGGTGCCGTGCGCCATCGCCTCGACGATCACCCTGCGGTCCTGCTCGAAGGCGCCCTCGACGGCGGAGCGCATGTCGGCTGTCGCGCTGACCTTGACGATCCCCAGCGACGATCCGAAGTGCGCGGGCTTTACGAACACCGGCAGCCCCAGCGCCGCCAGCGAGCGCAGCGCCCGCTCGGGCGCCTCGCGGTAGCGCGCCAGGTCGAGTCCCACATGGTCCACCTGGGGCACGCCCTCCACCTGCATCAGCGCCTTGAACAGGATCTTGTCCAGGCACACAGCCGAGGCGGCCACGCCCGAGCCCACGTAGGGAACCTCCAGCGTCTCCAGCATGCCCTGGATCGTGCCGTCCTCACCGTAGGGGCCGTGCAGAACCGGGAACGCCACGTCGGCGCCGAGCAGGCCCTCGCCGGGCACGACCGAGAGCACACTGCCCTCGCTGCGCCACACGCCGTCCAGGCCCACCTCGATCCAGAGCGCTTCGTGCCCGCCCTCCAGCAACCCCTCGCGCACCGAGGCGGCCGAGGACAGCGAGACCTCGTGCTCGGAGGAGGGCCCGCCGGCGATCACGGCGACGCGCAGCGAGCGTCCGCGAAGCGGTGAGCGCGAGCCGAGTACGGGGGTCATCAGGGGGCCGCCGGGGAGGAGGAGGACGGGGTGGTGCTGGTGGGGGTGGTGGTGGTCGGCGTGGTGGTGGTGGGGGTGGTGGTGGTCGTGCTGGACAGGACGCCCACGCCGATTGTGACGACCGAGCCCTTGCGCGCGCGTGTTCCCGCGGATGGCGCCTGCGCGAGCACCTCGCCTTCCTGCGCGGGCACCGTGGCGGTGGCGGTGACCGTCTTGGGCTTGAAGCCCGCTTCTCCGAGCGCCGCCGCGGCCAGCGCCTCGCTCTGGCCGACCACGTTGGGAACGGTGGCTTCCTTGGAGGCCTGCGCGACCGTCAGGGCCACCTTCCCGCCTTCGTGCAGCAGCGATCCGTTGGCGGGCGACTGCGAGAGCACCGTGCCCGCGGGTTCGGTGCTGGAGCTGCGCCTGGTCACGGCGCCAACAGCCAGGCCGTTGCTCTTGAGCGTCGCTTCGGCGGCCGCGAGCGTCTCGCCGACGACGTCCGGCACCTTCACCGGCGCCGGGCCGCTTGAGACGAGCAGGGTGACGTGCGCGCCGAGATGCGTCTCTGTTTCGGCGGCGGGTTCGGTGGCGATCACGCGCCCGGCGGGGACCGTGGCGCTGCTCTGGGTCTTGACCACCGGCTTGAAGCCGGCGGCGATCAGCTTGGCTTTGGCGGCGGCCGTGGTGAGCCCCGTGACGCTGGTCATGGGCGCGCTGCGGGGGCCCTCGGAGATGACGATGCTGACCTTGCTGCCCTTGGCGACGGTGGAGCCCGGCGAGGGCAGCTGGCTGATCACGAGGCCCGTCTGCACCGAGCTGACTTCAAGGGATGTCACCGGTATCAGGTGTGCGTCCCTGAGCGTGTTGCCGGCGGCCTGTTCGCTCTGGCCGCGCACATCGGGCACGAACACGCTGGGGGTGTTGGGGATCAGCAGGATCACGGCAACCGCGATGGCGCCCGCGAGGAGCACCGCGCCCAGCGCCCACAGCGCGATCCGCGCGGCGCGCCCGGGCCGGCCGTCGGCCAGGGGCTGCTGGGGAGCCGCGGCCGGCGCGATCCGCAACGGGCCCGTGGCCGGCGGCGCGGTCTCGAGCACCGCGGCGGGCACCGCGCGGGTGGGCGCCGCGGCGCCGGCGGCGGCGCCGGCGGCCTGGGCAAGCGCCGCGTGCGTGGGCAGGCGCGCCTGCTCGGCTTCCAGGGCGGCTATGAACTGGTCGGCGTCGGCGAAGCGCGACGCGGGGTCCTTGGCGAGCGCGCGCATCACCACGGCGTCGAGCGAGGCGGGGATCGCGGGGTTCAGCTCGCTTGGCGGGCGCGGCTCGGCGGAGACCTGCTTGAAGGCGATCGCCACCGCGGTCTCGCCCTCGAACGGGACCACGCCGGTGAGCAGCTCGTAAAGGATCACGCCGATCGAGTAGAGGTCGGAGGGCTCGGTCACCGAGTGGCCCTGCGCCTGCTCGGGCGAGAGGTACTGGGCGGTGCCCATGATCGAGCCGGTCATGGTCATGTCCGAGGCCCCCGCGCGGGCGATGCCGAAATCGGTGACGCGCGCCCTGCCCTCCTCGTCGAGCAGCACGTTGTGGGGCTTGAGGTCGCGGTGGATCACGCCACGCCTGTGCGCGAAGCGCGCGGCGCGCAGGATCTGCATGACGATCCCGGTGGCCGTGTAGGGGTCCAGCGCGCCTTCGCGCACGATCGTCTTGAGCGAGCGACCGGCCACGTACTCCATTGCGATGTAGTAGGTGCCGTTCCACTCGCCGCGGTCGAAGATGCCGACGATGTTCGGATGGGAGAGCCCCGCGGCGCTGGAGGCCTCACGGCGGAAGCGCTCTACGAACTCCTGATCCTCGGCGAAGTGGTGGTGCAGGACCTTCACGGCCACCTCGCGCCCCAGCAGCTGGTCCTGCGCCAGGTACACGTCGGCCATCCCCCCGGAGCCCAGCCGCGAGAGCACCCGGTAGCGCCCGTCGATGAGGGTGTCGGGCTCGATCATCCCAGCAGGCTTTCGATGACGGCCTTGGCGACGGGTGCGGCGAAGGTGGCGCCCTGTCCCGGAACTCCCCTGAGCGTGGCCGCAACGGCGACGGTGGGGTTCTGGGCTGGCGCGAAGGCGATGAACCAGACGTTGTTGATCGCCGTGCCGAACTGCGTTTCCGCGGTGCCGGTCTTGCCGGCGACCTTCACGCCGGGGATCTGCGCGGTGGTGCCGGTGCCTTCCTGCACCACCGCTTCCATCATGCCCGTGACGGCGCTCGCGGTGGAGGGCTTCATCACCACCGACTGCACGCGCGGGGAGAACGCTTCGACGGTACGCCCTTCGGAGTCCACCACGCGCTGCATCAGGTGCGGCACCATCAGCGTCCCGTGGTCGGCCACCGCGGAGGCGACCTCCGCCATCTGCAGCGGCGTCACCTCCAGTTTGTCCTGGCCGATGCCCATGCGCCCCACGTCCACCTGCGGGCTGGTCGGCGCAATCACGTCTTCGCCCACGTGCTCGCCGCTGACAGACATCTCATCGGACGGATAGTCGAGCTCGGGCTTGCGGTCGAAGCCGAAGCGCTGCATGTAGCGGGCGAGCGTGGCCTTGCCGAGCCGTTCGGCCACCTGCGCCCAGACGGTGTTGACGGATTTCGCGAGCGCCTGCGTGAGCGTCAGCTGCCCGTAGCTCTCGCCGTCATCGTTGTCCAGCGGCACTCCCGAGACGGCGATCCCGTTGCGCCCGCTCAGCGCGGAGAGCGGCGTGAAGGCGCCCGTGTCGATGGCGGCCGTTGCGGTGAGGATCTTGAAGGTCGAGCCGGGCGCGTAGCCGAACTGCGTGGCGCGGTTGATCAGCGGGCGCTGGGCCACATCGTGGGTGAGGCGTTCATAGGCCCTGTAGGAGCGCAGGGAGTTGGGGTCGAAGCTGGGGTTGGAGGCCATCACGGTGACGGCGCCGCTGCGGGGGTCCAGCGCGACGACCGCCCCTTCGTGCTGACCCAGGGCGGTGAGCGCGACCTGCTGGGCGCGCGCGTTGAGCGTGGTGATTACCTTCTCGCCCACCGGCTTCTTGCCCTGTAGCTGGTCGAGGACGCTCTGCAGGTTTCCCTCCGAGCTCTGCCCGGCCAGCTGCGAGTTGCGGTAGCGCTCGATGCCGGAGCTGCCCAGATCGGGGTCGGTGAAGTAGTAGCCCACCGCCTGCGCGAACTCGCCGCCGTGCGGATAGATGCGCTGATAGATGCCTTCGGAGCCGCGCACGCTGCGCGCGAGCACGGTGCCGTCGGCGGCGGTCACCGGTCCGCGGAAGATGCGCTCCTGCTCGAGCAGCGTGCGCGCGTTGAGCGGGTTTTCGCGCAGGGACGCCGCTTCGAAGACCGTCCAGCGCGAAGTGAACCCCACGAGCACCGCGAACATCAGTGCCACCAGGCCGTAGAGGCGAAGGATCGGCCGGTTCATCCGCCGGCACTCATTCCAGCTGTCCCAGTTCCAGGCTGCGGATCAGCCCGGCGGCATCCGATTCCGAGCGCAGCGAGTGGTTGAGCAGCGTGTGGCGCCGCTGCGCGCTGAGCGTGGAGGCGCTCACGCCGGAGACGTACTCGCTGTTGTACAGGGCCACGTTGCCCGGCAGCTGATAGGGCAGGCCCTGGAACAGCGTGACCAGCCCGCGGTTGTTGGTGCCGATGAAGTACACGGACTGCAGCGCCAGGTAGGCCGCCGCACCGAGCAGCCCCAGCACCGACAGCGCGACCGCCAGCAGGCCCGCACGGCGCCTGATCCTGTGCCCGCGCACGCCGCGGCGTGACCGCGCGGCCGGCTCGGCCCGGCGCGGGCGCCGGGGCCTGACGGGCGGCTCGGCGCGGGCGAGGGGCGCCGGCGCTGCGGGCTGCGGGATGGCTTCCTCGAACGCCTCCGCACGCTCGGATTGCGGCTCGGGCGCGAGCTGCGAACCGGACTGCGCCGGGGGCGCCACCGCGGGGATGCCGACCAGCGTCTGCTGCTCGCCCGCGCCCGGCTCCGGGTCCGTGGCCATGCGCACGTCCTCCAGGCGCAGCAGCACCACCGTGATGTTGTCCCTGCCGCCGGCTGCGTTTGCGGCGATCACCAGGGCCTCGCCGGCGTCGCGCAGGCGGGGGTTGGCGTTCAGCAGGCCCGCGATCTCATCCTCGCTGAGCATCGTTGTGAGGCCGTCGCTGCAGAGCAGGTAGACGTCCTGCGAGCGGGCGCGGAAGGAGCGCGTGTCCACCTCCACGCTGCCTTCCGGGCCGAGCGCACGGGTGATCACCGATCGCTGGGGATGCTCGACGGCTTCCTCGGGCGTGAGGCGCCCCTGGCGCATGAGCTCGTCCACCAGCGAATGGTCGTCGGTGAGCCGCAGCAGCTCGCCGTCGCGCATGCAGTATGCGCGGCTGTCGCCGACGTGGGCGATGGCGACCTCCTCCGGGCCCACGTAGACGGCGGTGAGCGTGGTGCCCATGCCGGCCTGCTCGGCGTTGGAGTGCGAGAGCTCGTGGATGCGCGCGTTGGCCGCGTGGGCGAGCGCGGCCAGCTCCTGCTCCGGGCTCAACTCCTCGCCGATGCCGCCCTGGAAGGACTCGATGGCGATCCGCGAGGCGACCTCTCCGGCCTGCGCGCCGCCCATGCCGTCGGCCACCACGAACAGCGGCGAGCGCGTCAGCAGGGAGTCCTCGTTGGCGCGCCGCTGGCGGCCGGTGTCGGTGACTGAGTACTGCTCGGCGACGCGCAGCATCAGTCGGCCTCGAACGCGAATTCGCTCTCGCCGATGCGCACCCTGTCGCCGGGGTGCAGCGGCCGTGGCGTCTGCAGCAGCTCCTCGTTGAGGTAGGTGCCGTTGGTGGAGCCGAGGTCCTCGATGACCACTATGTTGCCCTGCTCGTAGATGCGGGCGTGCTGAGAGGAGGCGAACGGGTCCTCCAGACGGATCTCCGCGCGGTCGCCGCGGCCGAGCACCAGCGACCCGTCGAGGTCGTAGATCATGCCCTGTTCGTGGCCTGGAGCGCGTTCGACCACCAGGCGCGGATCGCGCTGGGCGCCGCCGACGCGGCCTATCGCGGAGGCCGAGTGAAGCCCGGTGGCATCGGCGGGAGCGAGGTAGGCGGCGCTCTGCCCGCGCTGGGCCTCCCCGGTGCGCAGGTCGCGGCGGGCGCTGCGCGTGACCCACAGCAGGAACACGTAGAGGACCGCGAGGAAGCCGAACTTCAGCGCCACCGATACCGGAGCGAGGTTGGTCATCCGAGCTCGAAGAACAGCTCGGTGGACCCCAGCTCCACCCGGTCCCCGGGTTCCAGCGCGGCGGCGCCGCGCGTGACGCGGCCGTTGATGCGCACGCCGTTGGTGGAGCCGAGGTCTTCGATCACCCAGCCCTCCTGATACTGGTCGGGGCGGATCTCGGCGTGCCGGCGCGAGACGCCGGCGTCCTGCAGCGGGATGTCGCAGTCGCGGCTGCGCCCGATGATGCCGCCGCCGGGGGGCACCAGCAGCCTGCGGCCGTCCACCAGCAGCAGCGCCCGCGGCAGGCGCCGGCGCCCGGGAGCCTCGGCGAGCGGGCCGCGCACGCGCGCGGAGGTGCTGTAGATCATGGTCTCGCCGTGCTCTTCCTGGGCGACGGGCGGGCGCAGGTCATCGGCGGCGCTGTCGTGGCGCACCAGGCGCGCCTGGATGCCGAACTCGCCCAGCGACAGGCGCTCGTCGGTCTGGAAGTCGATAAGCGGCTGCGAGGCCATGATCACGTTCTCCCTGCGCGCATGCTCGAGCAGGTAGGCGCACAGCTCCTCGATCACCTCGTGCTCGACGCCGTCATAGCGCTCGCGGTCGCGCACGGAGAGCCACACGGTGTACTCGTTGGGCACGTAGACACGCGAGACCGAAACGGTTCGGTGGCTGTCCATCTCGCGCGCCAGCTTGCGGGCGAGTTCGATCGGGCGCACCTCCGAGCGGAATATGCGCCCGAATGTCCCCTCCACGAGGCTTGCGATCGTTGTCTCGACGCTCTTGAGCGGGTTCATCGAAGGACGGCGCGGGCAGATGCTCTGCGGATCGGCCCCCAGCCGCCAGCCATGCTACGCATCCCGGGGTCGGACGGGTCCCCGAACGGCGCGCGCGGCGACCGCCGCGACGCACCCGAGGATCGCGCCCAGCACCGCGCCGCGCGGCTCGGCCCGTGACGCACCGGCGGCCAGGCCGGCGTCCAGGGCGGGGGCGGCGAGCAGGATCGCCGCCGACCAGGCGGCGGCCGCGAGCAGGTCCGCCAGGGCGCTGCGGCCACGCACCAGCCACGGCAGGCAGACGCCGGCGAGCGCCCACAGCATCGCGCCGAGCAGCACTCCGAGCGTGAGCAGCGGGCCGATCACGTGCTGTGCGCACACGCTCAGCGAGCCCTCCCAGGCGCTGCGCGCCGGCATGCCCGCGGCGGGTGCGAGCCACAGGCGCTGCCCGAGCAGCGGCTGTGCGAGCGCTGTCCACCAGTACCCCAGCATTCCCAGCGCGGCGCGGCTGCGCCAGCGGCGCGGCTGCCCGGCGAGGGCGGGAAACGCGCCCGCAAGCCCCACGGCGCCGAGCGCGGGGGCGAGCGCGCAGGCCAGCCAGCCCGGCCCGGTGCGCCGCGGCATCAGCAGCAGCGGCGCCAGGGCGCCGGCCAGCAGCAGCGCCACCCCGGAGCGCCCGGCGGCCAGCTGCCACGCGACCGCGGCCAGGGCGAGGCCCAGCCACAGCAGCCGGGGAAACGCCAGTCGCGGGGTCTGCTCGGGGAGGGGGTGGCGCTCGGCGTGGGGGTGGCGCTCGTCCCTGGGGTGGGGCTCAGCGGTTGCGAGGGCGTGCGGCGGTGCGTGTGGCTGGAGGGCGGGGGACGAGATCGCCGGACGCGTGAGGATCCGGCGGGGACCCGGGCCGGTGCGCGCCGGCATCGGCGCACCCGGCGCCGTGGAGGAGGCGGGCAGCGCCCGTGCCGTGATCGTGTCCTCGGGCGCCGCATGGCGCAGGTGCGGGCGCAGGTGCTGCTGTGACTGCTGCATCGCGTGGCTCAGCGCGGAGCACAGGTCCTCCAGCGTCCCGCGCCTGCGCGGGGATGGGTCGAGCGCCATGTCGATCGCACGGGTGAGCTCGCGGGGGAGATCGCGCCGGACCCGGCCCAGCGACTCCACACGCGCGCCGATTCGCCGTGCCGTGGCGGCGGGGGTGGGGCCGCGCACCGGGTTGACGCCGCAGAGAGCCTCGTAGAGCACGAGCGCCAGCGAGTAGAGGTCGGCCTCCTCGCGCGCCTCCCTGCCCTCGCTCTGCTCCGGGGCCATGTAGGCGAGCGTGCCCAGCACGTCGCCGGTGCGCGTCAGCGCGTCCTCGCCGGCGAGGCTCGCACCCCCGAAGTCCGCGAGCTTGGCGGCGCCGGCGGTGCGGCTGTGGGACCCCGGCACGAGCACGTTCTGCGGCTTGATGTCGCGGTGCACCACGCCGCGCGAGTGGGCATGCTCGAGCGCCTGCGCCAGCGCGATGCCGATCTCCATCACCTCCTGGTCCTCCAGGGCGTCCTCGCGGATCAGCTCGGCGAGCGTTGCGCCGTCCACCAGCTCGGAGATCAGGTAGAGGCAGTCCTCGCCCGGACACGCCTCATACAGCGCCACGATCGCCGGGTGCGACAGGCGTGCGGAGGCGTGCGCCTCGCGCAGCGCGCGGTCGCCGTCGAGCTCGGGTCCGATCGGCACCCTCTTGACCGCCACCTCGCGGTTCAGCAGCTGATCGTGTGCGCGCCAGACCTCGCCGAACCCGCCCGCGCCCAGGCGCTCGGCGAGCCGGTAGCGGCCGAGCACCAGCTCGGAGCTCCGGATTCCGGGCTCGTGGATGAGCGTGCGCGGCGACTCCACCGCGTACCCGTTCGCCGCCGCGGGGCGCCGCACCTGCAAGCTCGGCGCAGGAGAAGGCGCATTGACCGAGAAGTTGCAGGGTCGTCAGGGAGTTGGGGTGCAGTCATACTGGGGCCCTTCCTAAAGTCCCTGCAAAGGAGCGGTTGGTATTTCGTTCTTCGACGATGGCGAGGAGACAGCGCCGAGGCCCGCCACGCGGGCGCCGAGAGCGCGCGGCTCCGAGGCGCCCACGCGCCGGCGCTCGGGGTCCCCGCCGCCACGCAGGCCGCGCCCGTCGGGAGGCTCCCAGCCGCCCGACGCGCACACCCTGATGGTGCGCCGCCGTGCGGCCGCGGGGGTGGCGGTGGTGCTGCTGATCGCGATCGTGCTGGTGGTCAACGGCTGCCTGAAAAGCGAAAAGCTGCAGTCGCTGAAGGAATACGCGCGCAACGTCAACACGCTGGCCCAGGAAAGCCAGAGCCAGGTCTCCGCGCCGCTGTTCACGTCGCTGACCGGCGCGGGCAGCAAGTCGGCGCTGGACGTGGAGGTGCAGATCGACCAGCTGCGCATCCAGGCGCAGACGATCGCCAATCACGCCTCCGCGCTGAACGTGCCCGGCGAAATGGCCGAAGCGCAGCGCGCGCTGCTGCTGGCGCTCGACCTGCGCGTGGAAGCGATGACCAAGATTGCCGCGCTGGTGCCTCCGCTGCTGGGCTCCCAGAACAAGGAAGCAGCGGCCAAGATCGCCGGGGACATGGAGATCTTCCTGGCCTCCGACGTGGTCTACTCCCAGCGGGTCACGCCGCTGATCCAGCAGACACTGAGCGCCAACGGCGTGCACGAACTCGCCAGCACGCCCAGCCGCTTCCTGCCCAACGTGGGCTGGCTTGAAACCTCGACCGCCACCTCCAGGATCACCGGCCAGGGCGAAGCGTCGTCCTCCTCCACGGGCGCCGTCACGGGCAACCACGGCAGCGCGCTGATCGCGGTGGCGGTGGGCACGAACACGCTGGCAGCAGAACCGACCGTCAACCACATCGAAGGAAGCAGCCCCACGTTCACGGTCACGGTGGAAAACTCGGGCGAATTCCCGCAGACGAACGTCAAGGTGGACGTGACGGTCACGGCCGCGGGCAAGCAGTTCAAGGCCACGCACGTGATCAACCAGACGACGCCGGGCAACAAGGTCAACGTCGAAATCCCGGTCACCGGGCTCCCGCTTGGGGTGGCGGCGAAAGTTGAAGTGTTCATCCAGGGCGTTCCTGGCGAGAACGATCTGGAAAACAACAAGGGCGAGTATCTGGCGATCTTCTCCTCCTAGGGCGCCCTCGGCTAACTTGTGGCGATGGTCGCGTCGATCACCGACACGCAAGGGATCATCGCCATCGCGGCCGCCGCGGTGGCGCTGCTGGCGCTGATCGGCTGCTTCTGGATGGCGGCGGCGGTGCGCAGGATCAGGCGGACCCAGCAGCTGGTCCTCGGCGAGAGCGGTGAGCAGGACGTGATCGAGCACGCCGCGGCGATGCAGCGCGCGGTCGAGTCGCTGCGCGACTACATGGATGAGCTGTCCTCGCACATGGACGCGCGGCTGGGGAGCGCCGAGCAGGCGCTGCGAGGGACGATCGCCCACAGGGCGCTGGTGCGCTACGACGCCTACAACGAGCTGTCGGGCCAGCAGTCGATGTCGATTGCGCTGCTGGACGAGGAGCACTCGGGGATCGTGCTCTCGTGCATCCACCACCGCGACCAGGCGCGCGTGTACGGCAAGCAGGTCACGGGCGGGCGCGGCGAAATCGAGCTCTCCCCCGAGGAGGCCGAAGCGGTCCGCCTGGCGCTCGCCGCCGGCGGGCAGGGATCCGCCGGGGATGTCGTCCAGCACTCCGCCTGAGCGCCGGCACGCGCGCGCTCGCGTGGGCTACCTCGGCCCGGAGGGAACCTTCAGCGAGGAGGCACTGCTCGCAAGCGCGCTCGCCGGCGCGGTGACGGCGGTCCCGCAGGCGAGCATCTATGAGACGGTCAGCGAGCTGCGCGAGGGGCGCCTGGACTGGGCGGTGGTGCCTGTGGAGAACTCGCTCGACGGGTCGGTCACCGTGACGCTCGACCTGCTCGCGGAGGAGGCCGGGCAGGTCAGGATCGTGGGCGAGGCGCTGCTGGCGGTGCGCCACTCGCTGATCGGTTGCGCCGAGGTGGAGCTGCCGGACATCACAACCGTTCTGACGCATCCGCAGGTGCCGGGGCAGTGCGCGCGGTTCCTGCGCGGCGAGCTGCCCGGCGCACGCGTGCTGCCGGCGGCCTCCACCGCGGAGGCGGTGAGAACGGTGGTGGCTGAGGGGCATCGCGAGCAGGCTGCGCTCGGCACCGCTCTGGCCGCGGAGATCTACGGCGGGGTCCTGCTGCGCGACGGCGTACAGGACCGCGACGACAACCAGACGCGATTCCTGTGGCTTGGGCCGGGCGCCGGCGGGTCGCAGGCGCCGATGCTCGAGGCGCGCGAGGGTCGCTGGAAGACCTCGCTGGTGTTCTGGGGCAGCGGCGCAGGGCGCCCGGGATGGCTGGTGCGATGCCTGGACGAGTTCGCGCGCAGGGACATCAACCTCACCAAGATCGAGTCGCGCCCGCGGCGCGACCGGCTCGGCAGCTACATGTTCTTCGCGGACCTCACGGGTGACGCGCGCGACGCGCGCGTCGGCGAAGCGGTGGACGGCATGGCCGCTCTGTGCGAGGAGGTTCGCGTGCTCGGCTCCTACAGGGAGGCCGCCGCCAGGGACGCGATGGCTCCGGCGTGAGCGCCGCGCGGCTCCTCGGCCGTTCAGCCGCCCCGCTACACTGCGGCCCTGAACATGGAGAGCACCGTCCCACCAGAGCCGGTGGGGTCCGTGGCGCCTTCAGAGCACCCGCGGCACGGACCTGAGACATCGCCACCAACGGCGATGAATGGCCGGGTGCTCGTTCTCAACGCCACGTATGAGCCGATCAACGTGTGCACCGTGCGCAGGGCCGTGGTGCTGCTGCTGAAGGACAAGGCCGAGCTGCTGGAGCGCAGCGCCTGGGAGCTGCACTCCGAGACCTCCACGCTGGCGCGGCCGGTGGTGATCCGCCTGGTCAGCTACGTGAACGTGCCGCGCGACGCGCACCGGCGCAAGATCACGCGGCGGGCTGTGTTCGCGAGGGACAGCTGGACCTGCCAGTACTGCGGATCGCGCTCCAACCTGACGGTCGATCACGTGATACCGCGCTCCAAGGGCGGCACGTCGAGCTGGGAGAACATCGTGGCCTCCTGCGCTCCCTGCAACCGGCGCAAGGGCGACCGCCTGCCGCGGCAGGCGGGCATGCATCCCCGCCACGCGCCGCGCACACCGCGCGCGGAGATCTTCATCCACGTGGCGAGCCCGACCATCCCCGCGGCCTGGCTGGCATACCTGCCACAGGCCGCCTGAGACGGCCCAGCTGAGACGGCCCAGGCCTCAACGACGAGGGGCGCCTGGCGGCGCCCCTCGCTTGATGCTCTGACTGGAAAAACCGAGGACGACATGAAAGGCGCCGGAGGGACCAGTACCGGCAGTCGTCTCGGGGTGTCCCGGGTTGGATTCCGCTAAGCGGACCAGCCTTCCGACCTAGCGGCCGGTCACCTCCAGGGTCCCGCAAGAACTTTGACTCAACGTTTGGACCACCTCCTTTCTCTGGTCTGGCCAGAGTAGCGAACCCGGATGACGTGCGGGGTCGCAGGCGCAGCTCAGCGCAGGATGACGCCGAACTCCTGGGCGAAGGTCCCGCCCGGCTCGCCGTCGGCCAGCGACGGCGGCACCGCCGGGTCGATCCCGATTCCCGTTTCGGTGTACTGGGTTTCGAGGATGTTGGCCAGGTGCCCGGGCGAGGCAACCCACGCGTCCACGATCTGCGCGGGCGTGGAGAGTGTGAGCGTTCCCCACGCGAGGTTCTCGCCGATCACGTAGCCCACTTCCGGGCCGGGGATGTAGCCGTCCGCGCGAATGCGGTCCACGGGCGTGAAGCCGGAGGGCGTCACGTGCGCGAAGTAGTCCTGGGCGACCAGTTCTGCAGCGTGTTCTTCGGCTGCGCGTTCCAGCTCGGCGTTGACCTTCAGCGGGGTCTCGCCGTGTTCGGCGCGCACGCGGTTGACCAGGCACAGCACCGCGGCGCGCAGCAGCGGCGTGTTGGCGCCTTCGGGCTGCAGTTCGGTGTTGGCGCACGGCGTGGAGAGAACGCTTGCGATGCTCGCCGCGGCGTTGGCCGCCGCGCTCGCGGCTTCCGCCTGCACGGAGGAAGCCGCCGGTTCTTCCGCCGATGGTTCCTGCGCCGAGGGATGCTGCGCGTGGACGCGGGCCACGCCGTGGTCGCGCGCGTGGCCGGCATGGGTTCGGGGCCCGTGGGATCGGCTTCGAGCCGCTCTGCTGCGATGTGCCGCGCGGCGGCGGGCCGCGGCGGAGCGGCGGGCGCGCTCGGCTGTTGTGCGGTGCTCGTGCAGGCGACGGGAGGCCGCGTGGGACGGGCTTACGGGAGCGCTGACCGCTGCAGCGGCAGCTCCGGCGCCGGCGCTGAGGGCCAGGCAGACGACGGTGATCAGAACTGCGCGAAATTGTTTGAAGAGGGGGGGCACCCTCTTCCTGTCGGACGCCTAGCGCGTCAGTCTGAGTTCTCGGCCAGGAAACTGGACACGTTCCAACAGCCGGGCTGAGCGTCCAGTCGCGCCCGGCGCCGGCGGGCTGCTCGCCGCCGCTACTGCTGCTCGTCGGAGGCCTCTGGGCCTGGATCGGCGCCCTGTTCTTCGTCCGATCCCTCGAGTGTGGCCTCCGGCTGCATGTCGTCGTCCGGGAGGGAGCCCTCCTGGGGGTCGCCGGCCACGCCCGTGTCCACCACGAGCGCGACGGCGCTCACGAGGTCGTCGTCCTTGAGGTTCATCACGCGCACGCCCGTCGCCGAGCGCCCCTGCTGGGAGATGCCCCCGGCGGAGGTGCGCTGCACCATGCCGCCGACGCTGATGAAGACCAGTTCCTGGTGTTCGCGCACGACCAGCGCGCCCGCCAGGCCGCCCTTGTGCTCGGTGAGGCCGATCGTCTTGACGCCTTTGGCGCCACGGTTGGTCTTGCGGTACTGGCTGATCTGGCTGCGCTTGCCGTAGCCGTTCTCGGTCACCACCAACAGGTCCATGTCGTCGCGGGCCACGTCCATGGCGATCACGCGGCCGTCGCGTCCCACATCCATGCCGCGCACGCCCGTGGTGTCGCGGCCCATCGGGCGCACCGCGGACTCCGCGAAGCGCACCGTCAGCCCGCCGCGGGAGACCATGATGACCTCGTCGTCGGGGTTCACCGCGCGCACCGCCAGCAGCTCGTCGTCCTCGCGGATGTTGATCGCGATGATGCCGTCGGCTTTGATCGGCGTGTTGTAGGTGATCAGCTCGGTCTTCTTGACCGTGCCCGAGCGCGTCGCGAACACCAGGTACTTGGCCTCCGAGAAGTCGCGCGTGGAGAGCACCGCCTGGATGCGCTCACCCTCGGCCAGCGGCAGGATGTTCACCAGCGCGCGGCCCTTGGCCGTGCGCTGCGCCTCTGGCAGCTCATACACCTTGGAGCGGTAGACCTTGCCGCGGTTGGAGAAGAACAGCAGGTAGTCGTGGCTGGAGCACACGAACAGGTGCTCGATGAAGTCGCCGTCCTTCATGTCCATCCCGGTCACGCCGCGCCCGCCCCGCTGCTGCTGACGGTAGGTGGCCAGCGGCAGCGACTTGATGTAGCCGGTCTGCGTGATCGTGATCACCATCTGCTGGTCGGCGATCAGGTCCTCGATGTCGATCTCATCCTCGGAGTGGCTGATCTCCGTGCGCCGCTCGTCGCCAAAGCGCTCGGAGATCTCCGAGAGCTCCTCCTTGATCACCGCCAGCACGCGGCTCTCGTCGCCGAGGATCGCGCGGAGCTCCGCGATCCGCTCGGTCACGTCGGCGTGCTCCTGTTTGATGCCGTCCGCCTCCAGCGCCGTCAGCTGGGAGAGGCGCAGGTCGAGGATCGCGGTGGCCTGGATGATGCTCAGCTGGAAGCGCTCGACCAGCTGCTCGCGCGCGCTTTCGCGATCGCGCGAGCCGCGAATCAGCTCGATGATCTCGTCGAGGTGCTCCAGCGCTGTGAGCAGCCCCTCGAGGATGTGCGCGCGCGCCTCCTTCTCGGCGAGCTCGTGCTTGGTGCGCCGCACGATCACCTCGCGCTGGTGCGCCACGTAGTTGTGGATCACGGCGCGCAGGTCCAGGGTGCGCGGCACGTTGTCCACGAGCGCCACCATGTTCACGCCGAACGTGCTCTGCATAGGGGTGTGCTTGTAGAGCTTGTTCAGCACGACCTTCGGGATCGCGTCCCGCTTGAGCTCGATCATCAGGCGCATGCCGCGCTTGTCGGAGTAGTCGTTCAGGTCGGCTATCTCCGGGATCTTTTTTTCGCGTACCAGTTCGGCGATCTTTTCGATCAACCCGCCGGGGCCGCCCTTCTTGACCATGAACGGCAGCTCGGTGACGACGATCGCCTCCTTGCCCTGTTTCAGCGGCTCCACGTGCGCCTTCGCCTGCAGGCGCACGCGGCCGCGGCCGGTCTCGTAGGCGTCTTTGATGCCCGCGTGCCCGAGGATGATCCCGCCGGTCGGGAAGTCCGGGCCCTTGATGTGGCGCATCAGGCCCTCGACCTCCATCTCGGGGTCGTCGATGTAGGCGATCGTCGCCGCGATCACCTCGCGCAGGTTGTGCGGCGGGATGTTCGTCGCCATCCCCACCGCAATCCCCGACGAGCCGTTCACCAGCAGGTTCGGGAAGCGCGCCGGCAGCACCAGCGGTTCGCGTCGCGATCCGTCGTAGTTCGGCACGAAGTCCACCGTGTCCATGTCCAGGTCGCGCAGCATCTCGGTCGCGGTGCGCGCGAGACGGGCCTCGGTGTACCTCATCGCGGCAGCCGGGTCGTCGTCGATGGAGCCGAAGTTGCCCTGGCCGTCGACGAGCTCGTAGCGCATGGAGAAGTCCTGGGCCATGCGGACGAGGGTGTCGTAGATGGCGGAGTCGCCGTGGGGGTGATAGTTGCCCATCACCTCGCCGACGATCTTGGCGCACTTGGCGTAGGAGCGGGTGGGCCCGAGCCCGAGCTCGTTCATCGCGTAGAGAACGCGACGGTGGACGGGCTTCAGCCCGTCGCGGACGTCGGGCAGCGCACGCCCGACGATGACCGACATGGCGTAGTCGAGGTAGGCGGTGCGCATCTCCTCCTCGAGCGCGCGCGGTTCGACGTTGCCTCCGCCGATCACATCAGCCGATGCCATGCGTCACCGCCCTTCGGGCAAACGCGCGATGGGTGGCCTCGGGGTCGAGCAGGTCGAGGACGCAGAGGGCGTGGCGTGCGTCACACGCGAGCGACCGAGGACGCAGAGATGCGCGGGCCCTGGCGTCACACATCGAGATTTGCCACCGCCCTCGCGTTGTCTTCGATGAATTCGCGGCGGGGCTCGACCTGGTCGCCCATCAGCTTGGAGAAGATGCGGTCGGCGATGGTGGCGTCCTCGAGCGTGACCTGGGCCAGGGTGCGCGTGGTGGGCGACATCGTGGTTTCGCCGAGCTGCTCGGCGTTCATCTCGCCGAGGCCCTTGAAGCGCTGAAGTTTGATGCCCTTCTGCGCGACGGTCATGACCGCCTCGCGCAGCGCCTCGAACGTGGGTGCCGCCTCGCGCGCGTCCGCGAGACGCACCTCGAACGGCGGGGTGCCCGCGAGCTCCACGAGCTGCGCGTGGACGCGGGCGAGCTGGCGGTACTCCTGCGAGTCGAACAGGTCGCGGCGGATGGTGTGAGTGCGGGCGAAGCCGGTCTTCGCTTCGACGGCCTTCACGCGGATGGCCACGGGATCCTGCTCGACCACGTCGGCGAGGTGGGTGTCGCCCGTGGCGGCGGCGCGGGCGAGCAGCTCGACGGCGGCCTCTGCGCTCATCACCTGCTCGCCGAGCAGCGATGACTCTTCCAGGAACTGGACCACGTCATGGCCGTGGCGGCCGCGCAGCGCCAGCGACCAGCCCTCGTACTGCTTGAGCAGCCTGCAAAAGCGCTGCCAGCGCGTCTCTGTCAGGTTGAAGCGCGTGGCGTGGCGGTCGAAGGCCTCGATCTTCTCCCATTTGTCGGCGAGCAGGATCTCCTCGAGTTCGGAGTCCTTCTCGATGTAGCGCTCGCGCGAGCCCTGCTTGAGCTTGTAGAGCGGTGGCTTGGCGATGTACACGTAGCCGGCTTCGATCAGCTCCTGCATCTCGCGGAACAGCAGTGTCAGAACGAGCGTGCGGATGTGGGCGCCGTCGACGTCGGCGTCGGTCATCAGCACGATCTTGTGATACCGCGCGTTCTCGATGTTGAATTCGTCGCGCACGCCGGTGCCGATCGCCGTGATCAGAGCCTGGATCTCGGTGTTCTGCAGCACCTTGTCGATGCGCGACTTCTCGACGTTGAGGATCTTGCCGCGCAGCGGCAGGACGGCCTGGGTGCTGCGGTCGCGGCCCTGCTTGGCCGAGCCGCCGGCGGAGTCACCCTCGACCACGAACAGCTCCGCCAGCGCGGGATCCTTGACCGAGCAGTCGGCGAGCTTGCCGGGCAGCGTGGAGTTCTCCAGCGCGGACTTGCGCCTCGTCAGGTCGCGCGCCTTGCGGGCCGCCTCGCGGGCGCGCTGCGCCTGGACGGACTTCATGATCACCGCGCGGGCCTCGCTGGGGTTCTCCTCCAGGAACTCGCCCAGGCCGGCGTTGACGATCGACTCCACGAAGCCCGCCATGCCGGGGTTGCCGAGCTTGGTCTTGGTCTGACCCTCGAACTGCGGGTCGCGCAGCTTGACCGAGATCACCGCGGTCAGCCCCTCGCGCACGTCCTCCCCGGAGAGGTTGTCCTCTTTCTCCTTCAGCAGGCCGTGATCGCGCGCGTACTTGTTGAGCGTTCGCGTCAGCGCCGAGCGGAACCCCGACATGTGCGAGCCGCCCTCGCGCGTGTTGATGTTGTTCGCGAACGAGTGAATGGAGTCCTGGTAGGAGGAGTTCCACTGCATCGCCACCTCGGCGGCGCCCTCCTCGGACTCGCCCGCGAAGAAGATCACCTTGCGATGAATCGTTTCCTTGTTCTCGTTGAGGTAACCCACGAAGTCCTCGATGCCGCCGTCGTACTGGAACTCCGCGACGTGCCCCTCGCCGCGCTCGTCGACGATCGAGATCTTCAGGCCGCGCGTCAGGAAGGCCGTCTCTCGCAGGCGCTCCTCGAGCGTGCCGAAGTCGTAGTCGAGGGACTCGAATATGTCCGCGTCGGCGAGGAAGGTGACGGAGGTCCCTGTGGATGAGCCACGGGCCAGCTCCTCGCCCTTATGCAGCGGCCCCTGCGGGGCGCCGCGGGAGTACTCCTGGCTGAAGACGTGACCGTCGCGGCGGATCTCGACGATCAACCGCTCGGACAGGGCGTTGACGACCGAGACGCCCACGCCGTGAAGCCCGCCGGAGACCTTGTAGCCGCCGCCGTCGCCGAACTTGCCGCCGGAGTGCAGCACCGTGAGCACCACTTCCACGGCGGATTTGCCCTCCTTCTCCATCATCGCCACGGGGATGCCGCGCCCGTTGTCCACGACCGTGACCGAGCTGTCGGGGTGGATCACGACGGAGACCTCCGTGCAGAACCCCGCCAGCGCCTCATCGACGGAGTTGTCCACCACCTCGTAGACCAGGTGGTGAAGGCCCATGATGCCCGTCGAGCCGATGTACATGCCGGGGCGCTTGCGGACCGCCTCCAGGCCCTCCAGGACGGTGATGTCCTGCGCGTCGTAGCTCGCGGAGCCGCCCGTCATCGAGGGGTCGTTGACGCCACCCTTCGCGGCGCCCCCTTCAGAGCTGTTGCTAGCTGTTGCCAATGACCCTCCGCTGACGTGAGAAAGCCCCGGAATCCGGGGCTCGAGGACCACGGCTGGGGCGGGTTAGCTGTGCTCGAAAGGATAGCATGGCGGGCACCTGGAGCGCGCCTCGAAGCCGGCCTAAATGCCTGCAAAATGGCGGGAAAACGACCTTATCCCGCGGCTTTGGCGCAGGCGCCGATCGGTCCCGGCGCGCGGGCCGGCTCCGGATGCCGGCGGGCGCCGCGGCTGGGGTGGCGCTCAACCGGTGCGGCAGCGCAGCTCGCGGATCTCCGGCGCGCCCAAGGCGTCGTTCAGGCGAGGGATCAGCTGGGCGGACAGCAGCGCTATCTCCTGGGCCCACACCGAGGCTTCGCAAGTCACCGTGAGCACGCCGCCACGCTCGGCCGTGGGCTGCGCCGCCGCGGCCACCGCGGAGCCGGCAGCCGCCTCCCATACCTCCTGCACGCGCGCCAGCGTGGTCGCCGGGGAGAGGCTGCCCGCGAGGCGCTCAACGGCGATGGAGAGTGGCCGCGGGGCGCTCCTGCTCATGCGGCCAGAGCCTCCTGGAGGATGGCGCCGGGGGAGATCCGCAGGCGCGCCACCGCGGGGTCCCCGGAGCCGGGGACGTGCGCCAGGTCGGTGGTGGCGAGCACGCTCTGGCCGGCCGAGGAGAGCTCGCGCGCAAGCAGCTCGCGGCGCTCGCCGTCAAGCTCGCTCATCACGTCGTCGAGCAGCATCAGCGGCACGCTGCCTCGCTCGGCGGCCAGAACCGCGCGCTCGGCCAGCAACAGCGCGAGCAGCGCCACACGCGACTCGCCCTGGGAGCCGTAGGAGCGCAGATCGCGCCCGTCCCGCATGATCGCCAGCTCGTCGCGGTGGGGGCCGTGTCCGGTGAAGCCCCGCTCGAGGTCGCCGGGCAGGCGCTCTGCCAGCTCGCCGCAGAACTCCTCCGCGTCAGCCGCGCGAGAGCGGGGACGGTAGTCCAGGCGCACCTCACCCGCGCACCCGAGCTGCCGTGCGCGCGAGCTGAACGGCTCGGACAGCAGCTCGATCGCCTCCGAGCGGTGCCCGCGCAGCGTCAGCGCGCTCAAAGCCAGCTCGCGATCCCACGCCGGCAGCGAATCCCTCGACGCGCGCCCGGCGCGTATCCGCGCCAGCAGCGCGTTGCGCTGGGCGAGCACCCGGGAGTACTCCCTGCGATGCTCCGCGCGCCCCGGCCACAGCGCAGCCACCAGCTGGTCCAGGTGTGCGCGCCGCGCGGCCGGCGGTCCTTTGATCAGCTCCAGGCGATCTGGCATGAAGATGCTCACCAGCGGGCGCTGGGGAACATCCAGCAGACCCTGCACGGGCGCTCCGTCGGCGCTCATGCGCTTGGCCGGCTGCTCGGCGCCGGCACCCGTCCCGAACGCCACCGCCAGCTCGTGGCGGCGCTCGCCGTCTGCCAGGCTCACCGTCACCCGCGCCGCGGGCGCGCCGAAGCGGATCAGCTCGCGCTCGTTGCGCGTTCGCGGAGAGCGCGCCGTGCACCCGAAGAACAGCGCCTCCAGCAGGTTGCTCTTGCCGGCGCCGTTGGGGCCGTGGACTACCGTCAGGCCCGGGCCGAAGCTCGCGTGGGCGCGCGCGTAGGTGCGGAAGTCCCGCAGCTCCACGCCGAGCACACGCACCTCACACGTTCAGCCTGATGGGCATGATCAGATAGACGAAATCTCCCGTGTCCGGGGATTCGATCAGCCCCGGGCGCAGCGGGCTGATCAGCTTCAACACCAGCTCCTCGGTCTCCACGCTCTCGAGGCCGTCGCGCAGGAACTCGGGGTTGAAGCCGATCTCGAACGCCTCGCCATGGAAGGGCACCGGGATCGACTCGCTCGCCTCCCCCACATCGGGGGTCTGCGCGGACACCGTCAGGGTGCCCTCGCTGAAGCTCAGCCGCAGCGGCGCGTTCTTCTGAGCCATCAGGCTGATGCGCCGCACCACGTCGGTCAGCTCCGCGCTCGCCAGGCGCAGCTCGTGCTCCACCGACTCCGGCAGCAGCTGGCGGTAATTGGGGAACTGCCCGTCTATCAGGCGCGAGGAGAGCACGATCTCGCCGAGCTCGAACACCACCTGGTTCTGCCCCACACTCACCGCCACGGTCTCCGACGGCGACTGCTGGGCGATGCGCACCAGCTCCTGCAGCGCCCGTGCCGGCACATTGGCCTCCAGCGTGCCCGCCAGCGCCTCCCCCAGCGCGGTCTCCTTCACGCTCAGCCTGTAGGAGTCGGTGGCCACCATCCGCAGCTCCTGTCCCGACGCCGACATCAGGATGCCGGTGAGCACCGGGCGGGTCTCATCGCGCGAGGCCGACCGCGCTACGCGGGCGATCGTCTGCACGAACGCCTCCGTCGGCAGCGCCACGCGGCCCTCGGCCGAGGGCGCGGGGAGCTTGGGGAAGTCCTCCGCGCGCAGCGTGCGCAGATGGAAGGTCGCGGGTCCGCAGATCAGCTCCACGTCCTGCTCGGCGGCGCGCAGCTCGAGCGTGACCGTGTCCGAGGACAGCGAGCGCGCCACGTCAAGCAGCAGGCGCGCCGGGAGCACGGCCGATCCGGGACGCGACACCTCCGCCTTGAGCGGCACGCGCAGGCCGATCTCCATATCCGTCGCCAGCAGCTCCGGCGAGGAGTCCGCGGGGGCGGAGATCATCACCCCGGAGAGCGCCTGCACGGCGCTGCGGGTGGATGCCACGCGCGAGACCGTCTGCAGCGTTGCGAGCAGCTCAGGCGTTGAAAGAGAGAGCTTCACCAGACGACCTCTCTGATCGAAGAGTGTGCAGTAGGTGTCATTGGCTTGTGGATATCGCTTGGATAGAGCGCCCGCGGGCGTGCCGCCGTGCGGCGGCCTGTGGACAGGGGTCGTTGAAGTGTCTCAGGAGCATCGGTCGTCGGCGCGGGATGGTGTCATGGCAGCGGCACGCCGAGGCTGTCGCACAGCTTCTCCACAGCCAGCCGCGCATCCGCGTCATCGGCGATGCGCTTGCCTGCTCGCCTGCATGCGTGCAGCACCGTGGTGTGGTCGCGCCCGCCGAACTCCCGCCCGATGGCTGGAAGCGATGCCCCCGTCAGCTCACGCGCGAGATACATCGCCATCTGCCGTGGCCAGGCCACGCGTGGGGTGCGCGAGGAGGAGATCAGCTCCTCGGGTGAGAGCCCGAACAGCGAGCACGCCGCGCTCTGGATGTCCGCGATGCTCGCGCCCGCCCTCGGCGCCACCGGTGGGTAGAGGCCGTCGAGCACCTCCGCGGTGAGCTCTGCCGTGAGCTCGCGGCCGGTCAGCGAGCTGAACGCCACCACGCGAATCAGCGCTCCCTCGAGCGCGCGCACGTTGCTCTGCACGCGCTCCGCTATCAGCGCCAGAGCCCGCTGATCGCGAAGGTCGATCCCGTCATGATCCACGCGCTTGCGCAGGATCGCCATGCGCGTCTGTATGTCAGGCGCGCCGATGTCCGCCACCAGGCCCGCCGCAAAGCGCTCGCGCAGGCGGTCCTCCAGCTGCTGCAGGTCGGCCGGCGGGCGGTCGGAGCTCAGCACGATCTGGCGCCCGCAGTCATACAGGGCGTTGAAGGTGTGGAAGAACTCCTCCTCGGTGCGCGTCTTGCGCTCCAGGAACTGCACGTCGTCCATCAGCAGCACGTCCACATGGCGAAAGCGCGCCTTGAACGAGTCGATGCTGCGCCCGGACAGCGCCGCGAGGAAGGCGTTGGTGAACGCCTCACCCGTTGTCATGCGCACGGTCAGCCCGGGACTGTGAGCCAGCACCATGTTGGCGATCGAGCTCAGCAGGTGCGTCTTGCCCACGCCCGGTGGCCCGCAGATGAACAGCGGGTTGTACGCCTGCGCGGGCATCTCAGCCACCGTCAGCGCCGCCGCGTGCGCCAGGCGGTTGCTGTCGCCGATCACGAACTGGTCGAACGTCAGCTTGGGGTTCTCCAGGGGCTCGGACTCGTGCGCGCTCCCCACGCGGGCCGCGCTGCTCGCGGAGGCGCGTCGGCGTGAGCTCCCGCCGGTCGCCTTGGCCGCCTCGCGCTCGCCCTCGGCGGTCTCCTCGGCGCTCGCCAGCCGCACCCTCGCGCCGGGGCCGATCACCGCGATCGCCGCCGCCGCCAGCACGTTGCCGTAGCGATCGCTGATCCAGCGCCGCGCCTGCGCGGGGGCCCGCACGAGCAGCTCGGAGCCGTCGAGCTCCAGGGGCGCGAGCGGAGCCAGCCAGATGCCGTAGGCGGGCTCACCCACCGCGTCTGCGAGGTGCGCCTGCAGGCGCGTCCATATGCTCTCCAGCTCGTCGCTCACGACAGGGTCAATCCGCCTCATTCCGGAGAAGGTCCAGCGTCATCATTCGAAGGGGGCCCGCAAGAGCCCGGTCGGGCGACTATATCCTCGCCTCCTGGACGCTTTGGAGGGCCTGCTCGCAATTGGCGGGAAAAACGCAGCGCCGCCCTGCGGTCCTATACTGCAGGGTCCGCTCGGTGAGCGGGCGCGAGCTCGAGGGCTTGCAGCGAACCCGATTCTTCGCCCCGCGGAGGGGCTCACGACATGAAGCGCACCTATCAGCCAAAGAAGCGCAAGCGCGCTCGCGCACACGGGTTTCGGTCCCGCATGAGCTCACGGGCCGGTCGCCTGGTGCTCAAGCGCCGGCGCGACAAGGGGCGCAAGCGCCTCTCCACCTGAGGCGAGCGGCGGGCTGGGTGCGCACCGCGGTGAAGCAGCCATGAGCGCGCCGAGGGCCCCCCGCGGCCGCCTCTCGCGCAGTGCGGAGTTCGAGCGCGTGTATCGCCAGGGGCGCTCGGTCGCAAACCGGCACCTGGTGCTCTACTGCTTCCCAAACCCCGGACACGACAGGCCGCGCCTGGGACTGTCGGTCTCGCGCAAGGTCGGCGGCGCCGTGGAGCGCAACCGCGTCAAGCGCCTGCTGCGCGAGGCCTTCGCGCAGGCCGAGGACGGCCTCAGGAGCGGGCACGACCTCGTCGTGGTCGCGCGTCCGTCCGCCGGTGAGCTCGCCGAGCGCGACGGGCTGGGCGGCGTCAGCGAGGCGCTGGAGGAGTTGATCGCCAAGGCCGGCCTCGCAGCCGCGCCCGTTGCCGCCGTTGCCGCCGATGCGAGCGACGAGCGCGACGCCGTCGCCGCGCCCGCCGGGGCGCCGTGACGCACAGCGCGCACGCACCTCGGGTCCCCGCCCCCTCGCGCGCAGCGAAGGTAGCGCGCGCCCTGGCGACCGCGCCGATCGTGATCTACCAGCGCGTCATCTCGCCCGGGATCCCCAGGCGCTGCAAGTACGAGCCCACGTGCTCGCGCTACGGGGTCGAGGCGATTCGCGAGTTCGGCATACTTAGGGGCCTGGTCCTCGCGGGCTGGAGGGTGCTCCGTTGCAACCCGTGGAGCTACGGCGGATACGATCCGGTGCAGGCCCAGCGGGTGTTCAGGATCGATCCGCAAGACCGTGGCTGAGCGGGCAGCCCGCCGGCGGGCGGGGGCCCACCAGCAGCCGTAACCCAGGGAAACGCAGCAGAGAGCTCGCCCGAGACACCATCAGCGCATGCCAATCCTCGCAAACGTAATTCAGGACGCGTTCTCGCCCCTGATCTCGCTGTTCCAGTCGGTGATGGTGTTCATCCACAACGACGTCGTGGGCGGCAGCTGGGGCCTGGCGATCGTGGGGCTGACCGTGACCATCCGCGCGATCCTGGTGCCGCTGACGTTCCGCCAGCTGAAGTCGATGCAGGAGATGCAGCGACACGCGCCCGAAATCAAAGCGCTGCAGGACCGCTACAAGGGCGACAAACAGCGCCAGCAGCAGGAGCTGATGAAGTTCTACCAGGAGAACAAAATCAACCCGCTGGCCTCCTGCCTGCCGCTGCTGCTGCAGCTGCCGGTGTTCATCTCGCTGTTCTACATGCTGCGCACCGATCTCAAGAAGAAGATCTGCGGCAATCAGCTGATCACCTATTACAACGGCCACGCCGGCCAGGCCACCAAGTTCAAAGGCCCCTCCAGCGTGTCCTCGGTCGCGCACCTGCCCTCCAAGTTCGTCGAAGACACAACCTGCAACACCGTCGCGCCCCACTCCGCCAAGTTCCTGTTCCTGCCGGACATCACCAGCAAGGCCACCGGCGTTGCGCTGGTCGTGCTGATCCTGCTCTACGTGGGCTCGCAGGTGGCCTCAACGCTGATGGCCACCGCCACCGCCGATCCCAACCAGCGCCGCCTGATGCTGGTCCTGCCGCTGATCTTCGTGATCATCCTCTACCGCTACCCCGCCGGCCTGCTGGTCTACTGGATCACCACCAACCTCTGGACGATGGGCCAGCAGTACCTCATCCGCCGCCACATGGGCCCGGTGGTTCCCCTTCCCGCACGCTCCTCCGGCTCGTCTGGCGGCGCGGGTGGATCGGGCTCCTCCGGATCGAGCGGAAAGGCGGGCAAGGCCGGGCGCGTGGCGGCGCCCGCGCTGACAGGGGGCGGGGGCGTGGCGGCCGCGAAGGCCGCGCCCGCAGCCAACGGCGCCGCCGCATCGTCCTCCAGCCCGCCGCCGCCTCCGCGTAAAAAGAAGAAGCGCTCCGGCAGGCGCAGATGAGCGCGGAGCGCGAGCCGGCCGAGCGCGACGCCGAGGACCTTCCCCCGGCCGAGGCACTGACCGAGCTGCTCGAGGAGATCGCCGACGCGCTCGGTCTCGACGCGGAGATCGAGGTGCACGAGGCCGACGGAATCCTCACGGGGTCCCTGGAGGGGGGCGACGTGGGACTGTTCATCGGGCGACACGGACAGACCATCGACGCCGTGCAGCACCTGGCCCAGCGCATCGTCTTTCCCGAGGGCCCCTCCAGCGTGCGGGTGGTCATCGACGCCAACGGCTACAGGGAGCGCCGCGCCGAGGCGCTGCGCGGGGAGGCCGACGATGCCGCCGATGAGGCGCTGCGCACCGGCGAGCCGGTGGAGCTCGCCCCGCTCCCGCCGTTCGAGCGGCGCATAGTCCACGAGTACCTGCGTGAGCGCGGCGACGTGCAGACGCACAGCGAGGGCAACGAGCCCGACCGCTTCCTCGTGGTCTCCCCACCCGAGGACTGAGCGCCCGGCGCCCGGCCGCGAGCGCGCGCCGGCCGCACTCGATTACCCCCGCGTTTCACGTTTTTCTTGACGGTGAAACAATCCCCGACCGTGGCACGATCCGCCCAAGCCGGAGATTCCCCGCAGCCGATCCTGAGCGACCTGGAGCGCGGACTGATCGCGGGTGTGCTGATCGGCGAGGGCCATTTCGGCGGCGACGGAAAGAATCCGCAGATCACGCTGCGCATGCACGTTCGCCACGAGGCGCTGTTCCGCTGGCTGCAGAGGTGCTTCCCACGCAGCCGCCTGTACGGGCCCTACCACCACGGCGGACGCAGCTACTACCAGTGGATGGCGCGCGGAGCGGTGCTGGCGGAGGACGTGCTGCCCGTCGTCGAGGAGGTGCTCAGCGACGACATCGACGCGCACGTGGCCGGGCGGGTGCGCGAGATGCGCGAGAACTACGCAGCGTTCTTCGCCCGGCATGGCGGCTGAGCTCCCCGCTGCGGCAGCCGCGCGTCTGCACGACCTCGGCGAGCGCTACGCGCTCGACAGCGGTCGCCTCCGCGCGCTCGCGGGCCTGCTCGAGCTGCTGGCGGCCAGCGAGCACGCTCCGACCAGCGTGCGCGATCCCGTGGCCGGCGCGGACGTGCACATCGCCGATTCGCTGGTGGCGCTGGAGCTCGGGCTGCTCGCGCCGTCCAGCGCCGTCGCCGACGTGGGAGCCGGAGCGGGCTTCCCCGGCCTCGCGCTCGCCATCGCCGTGCCCGGGGCGCACATCAGCCTGATCGAGAGCAACGAGCGCAAGTGCGCCTTCATCCAGGGCGCCATCGAGCACGTGCGGCTTGGCAACGCGGAGGTCGTGCACGCTCGCGCAGAGGAGTGGGTGCAGGGCGCCCAGGCCAACGACCTCGTGCTCGCCCGCGCCCTGGCGCCGCAGCCGGTGGTGCTCGAGTACGCCGCGCCGCTGCTGCGCGTCGGCGGGTCGCTGATCGACTGGCGAGGGCGGCGCGACGGTGGCGAGGAGGCGGAAGCGAGCGCAGCCGCACAGGTGCTCGGCATGCGCGTGCAGGAGATCCGCGCAGTCGTGCCGTTTGCCGGCTCGCGCGATCGCCACATACACGTCTTCTGCAAGGTCTCCGCCACCCCGGAGCGCTTTCCGCGTCGCGCCGGAGTGGCGCGCAAGCGGCCGCTCGGCTAGCTTGCAGGTGGTGGGCACCATCTACGCGATCGCCAACCAGAAGGGCGGCGTCGGCAAGACGACCACGGCCGTCAACGTGGCCGCCTGCATCGCGGAGGCCGGCTACTCCACGCTCGTGGTGGACGCCGACCCGCAGGCAAACGCCACCGTGGGCCTGGGCATCGCACGCACGCAGTCACCCGCTCTCTATGAGGTTCTCTCCGGCGAGGCCACCGCCGCGGAGGCGATCTGCGACTCCTCCGTGCCGGGGCTGCACGCCATCCCCGCCGGGGCGGGGCTCGCCGGGGCCAACGTCGAGCTTCCTCGTATCGATGGTTACGAGTACCGCCTCCGCGAGCGCCTGGCCCCCGTGGTGGGGGACTTCCAGTACATCCTGATCGACTGCCCGCCGTCGCTGGGCCCGCTCACGGTAGGCGCGCTGGTGGCCGCCGACCGGGTGATCGTGCCGGTGCAGACCGAGTACTTCGCGCTCGAGGGGCTCGCCGGGCTGCTGGAGACCCTGGCGATGGTGCAGCGCGAGCTGAACCCGCGGCTCACGCTGGCCGGCATGCTGCTGACGATGCACGACAGCCGCACGCGCCTGGGCCAGGACGTCGAGCGCGAGGTCCGCGCCCACTTCCCCGAGCTGGTGTTCGACACCGTCATCCCGCGCAACGTGCGTGTCGGCGAGGCCCCCAGCTACGGCCTGCCGGTCACCCACCACGATCCCCACAGCGCGGGCGCCGAAGCGTACTTCGAGCTGGCCAGGGAGGTGGCCGCACGTGGCTAGACCGAGCCCCGGAATGGGCAGGGGCCTCAGCGCGATCCTGTCCGTCAGCGGCGAGGGGCCCGCAGCGGCAGCCGACGAGCTCCGCCAGCTGCCGGTGGAGCTGATCGTGGCAAACCCGCGCCAGCCGCGGCGGCGCTTCGAGGAGGACGCGCTCCAGGCCCTCGCCGGCTCCCTCGGCGAGCGCGGCGTGCTTCAGCCCGTGCTGGTGCGCCCGCGCCCCGGCGGCACCTACGAGCTGGTCGCCGGTGAGCGCCGCTGGCGTGCCGCGCAGATCGCCGGCCTGGCGACGATCCCGGCGCTCGTGCGCGACCGCGAGGACTCCGTCGCGCTGGAACTGGCGCTGATCGAGAACATGGCGCGCGAGGACCTCAGCCCGGTGGAGGAGGCGCGCGCGTGCGCTGCGCTGGTGGAGGAGCTGGGTCTCACGCGTGAGGATGTCGGGCGGCGCGTGGGGCGCAGCAGGGTTGCCGTCAGCAACCTCATCCGCCTGCTCGACCTGCCCGAGGAGGTGCTCGAGCTGCTGGAAGGCGGCGCCCTCAGCGAGGGTCACGGCCGCGCGCTGCTGCTGGCCGAGGATCACGCCGCCCGCCGCTCGCTCGCTCGCGACGCCGCCGCGCACGGCTGGTCGGTGAGGGTCACCGAGGAGCGCGCCAGGCAGGCAAACGCCGGCGCAGGCGACCAGGCGCGTCGTCGCCGCATCACCACGCGCTCCTCGCACCCCGACCAGGACGCCGCCGCCGCCGAGATCGCAGAGACGCTCTCAGCCGCGCTCGGCACCGAGGTCAAGGCCCGCCCGCGCGCCGGCGGCGGCTACACCGTTGAGCTGTTCGTGGCGGTGCCCGCCGATGCCGTCGAGCTCGCCCGGAGGCTCGAATCCGCACCGGCGCTAGAATCGGCCGCCGCGGGCGATTAGCTCAGTCGGTTAGAGCGCTTCTCTGATAAGGAAGAGGTCCCAGGTTCGAATCCTGGATCGCCCACTAGAAAGACCGCTGCAAAAGACGGCGAGTCGTTGTGTCGCTCGCCAACGACGCGGTAGTGGCGGGCTCCACGTGGAAGCAGTATGGAAGCCGCTGCGCCCGGGATCGCTGATCACACTGTCGCCAGGCGGTACCCCGACAACCGCGACCCACGTCCTCTAGCCAACCCCTAATAGTCTGCATATAGCGCCTATGCCCAAGCTGGCTGCGGACAGCTTGACCACGACCGTTGCCCATCCAGATGCAGCTGTGATCCGCGCCTGCGACCGAAGCGCCTTCTCCCGCCGCCGTATGGCGCGATTTCTGACGTCTACTGCATCGAGAGAGGCGTGCGAGCCAGGCCACGTCTCGTCGACAAACGCGTCAAACGCGTCGAGCCGTTCGAACAGCGCGTCGGCCGGCGCAATCGACGCGGTTGCATCGTGATTGGGCACGACTGCGAGGCACGCGGCCGCCATCCGTGGAAGCAGGGCCGACGGTGTCGTAGTGGCTGACTCAGAAGAGACAGGCTCGTCCATGATCGGCTCAGCCCAGGCGCGAGCATCGGGGCTTGGCCGCAGCAGAGCGGCGAAGGGGGCGGGCTACGCGGTGCGGGGCGCTCGCGGTTGCGATACCGTCGATTGCGAAACCAATTTTGATGACTCGATCTGAAACGAAACCAGCGGCTGTCGCGCTCATCACTCGCTCGCGGGAGCATGATGCCTTGAAGGATTGAGATCCTCGACGTTGAATATCGAACCAGGCAGACATGCGCGCCGGTATCATAACCAGCGGACGATACTTGTGCAATACCAATTTGGTGTCATCATTCGGGCATGGCAAAGGCTCGCGCTCTCAAGGGCTCCCGTCGAGATCTCGCCTTGGTCTTCGGCGATGGCTGGAAGACGGCACACGAGGCTGCGACCGCTATGGGCCGACCCACTGGCTCGATCTTTGGTGTCCTGCGGCGCATGCACGCCGAGGGCTTGCTGGTAGCTGACACGGATCCGGATCCGGCGACCCGCGGAACCCAGTATCGACTCAGCGACGCCGCCGCCGGGCTTCTGATGGATGCTCTGGCGGACGAGAGCGGCGTTGGGCGTGTAGCGCCCGGACAGCGCCTGCTGACGGTTGACCGTCACGGGGCTCGGATCGACGCCGCGAAAGTCCTGACCGAAGGCGCGAGTGCAGGGATCATCGCGTGGGCTGCTGAGCTCCCGGCGGGTTGGCTCCTCGTCGTGGACGCCGAGGTCGACCCCTTCCGAGTCCAAGCGCTTTGCGCCGCCTTCGAGCATGCCGGCTGCCGCTGCGAGCAGGCTCCCGTGGATGACGTAGTGGCCGGACCCCTCTTGCGCGAACGAGCGGCGACGCTCTTGGCCCGCTAGATTTGCCGCACCGACCGGCGTGCCATCGCCGCGGTCGTGCAGCGCGAGCGTGCTCGGGGACTCAGGCATCGGTGCGGCCTCTCGATATCGGTGCGAGCGATGGCCCCGGCGGTCTGATTGAGTACGGCTATGCCCGTCGGTACGTCGATAACAGTGTTTCTCCCCGACGGCAATCCTGACGGCGCGCGACTGATCTACAAGTCGCATTGGACAGGCATCGGCGTGACTGCGCCTCGGTCGCGTTACGCCGATGTTCGATCGGAACGCGGCGAGCTCCGCACGCCGGGCGTGTACGTGCTTGCCGGGCCGGCGGATGACCCCGCCCACGAGGCGCGTATCTACGTCGGCGAGGGTGAGGACCCGCGGGCTCGGATTGATAGCCACCACACAAACAAGGACTTCTGGAACCGGCTCGTCGTCTTCACGAGCTTTGGCCAGGCGCTGAACAAGGCCACAATCCGGTACCTGGAGGCTCGCCTGCTCGAGCTGGCAGCAGCTTCTGGACGGGCTGAACTTGACAACGGCACCGCCCCGGGCCTGCCTCCGCTGTCCGAGCCTGACGCTGCCGACGCCGAGTCCTTCTTGGCCGACATGCTTCTCATCTTTCCCATCCTGGGCGTGACCGTGTTCGAGCCGCGCCAACAGACGGCGAGTGCGAGCCGACTGCGGCTCAAGGGCCCCGATGCGCAGGCCGAGGGCGCCGAGGTTGAAGACGGATTCCTCGTGTACGCAGGGGCTCTCGCTCGGGCCGAGACCGTCGCGTCATTCGAGGAGTGGACGAAGGGCTGGGCCGATCTACGCGAATCGCTCATCGAGTCTGGGGTTCTTGCTCCGACCGAGGCGGGCTCGAGTCTGCGATTTGCGTCTGATCAGGTGTTCAAGTCGCCGTCAGCGGCCGCAGCAATCCTGCTGGGCCGCAACGCAAACGGACTGATCGAGTGGAAGGACTCCTCCGGCAGCACGCTCAAGTCTTTGCGAGAGAAGGCTGTCGGAGCGGCGCCGGATATCGAAAATGCCGCAACTCCGGCGTGAGGGACAACCGATTGGTTCGCCGTCGCCCAAGCTGACGATCCTCACTCCACCCCATGCGAGCACGGAGGCAGTCAGGCGTGTGATGCAGGGCAACACCGCGCGGGACACTCGTCCGGAGGTCGCCGTGCGGTCGGCCGTGCACGCGCTGGGACTTCGCTTTCGCAAGCATGCCTCTCCTCTGCCGGGGCTGCGTTGCCGCGCCGACCTCGTGTTTACCCGTCAGCGCGTCGTGGTCTTCGTCGACGGATGCTTCTGGCACGGCTGCCCCGAGCATGGTGTGTCGCCGACGACGAACTCCTCGTATTGGCACGCCAAGCTGGGCGGCAACGTCGATCGGGACCGACGCAACGACGCTGCGCTCGCGGACGCCGGCTGGACGGTGGTTCGAGTCTGGGAGCACGAGGAACCGCAAGCAGCGGCGCTCAGGATCGCCTCGGCCGTGCGTGCCGCCGGCGCCAACGTGCGCAGCGCCAGCTGAAGGTCAGCGGAGGCGCTCGGCGTCTGCGCAAAGGTCCACCCAGCGCCGTTGCCCGTCCTCGCTCACGCCGTGCTCCTGCATCCTGCGCAGGTAGGTGTTCGGGAGACGCTCGGCGATCTCCTCGGCGGTCAGCGACGAATGGATCGTGACCTGCGTGAGCAGCTCAGCGACCGTCTCGTAGACGAGGGTGAGCACGCCGTGTGCGGCATCGGCTGACCTGCGGACGCTCTCTCGGTCGAGCGGCTGCTGATCGGGAGCGAGCGCCACGAGCAGAGCCTTGTCGACGGATGCCTCCCTGGCCTCGCGGGCGAGATGGTCGGCGGTATCTGCATCGACGGGCTTCTGCTTGACCTCGACGAACAGGAGGTCCTCCCCGCCTCGGAGCACCGCGACGTCCCGAGGGCGTGGGTCGTGGATGCCGCTGAGATGAACCTCGTCGTGCGCAAGGTCTAGGACTGCTGCCACGAGCGCCTGGCCGCGTCTGCCGCCCTCGGGGTTTGAGCGGATGAACTCCTCGGCGATGCTCACGAGCCTGCTGAAGCCGGGCAGGCCGGCCGCCTCGAGGTTTGATTGGGCGGCTCCGAGCTGTGCGGCGAACTTCTGCCGGACCCTGATGAAAGCTGCGAGCGCCATCAGGGCGCGGGGGCTGTCGTAGCCGTTGAGCTCCCGTAGGTAGCGGACAAGGTTGTTCTGGAAGGGCTCGACCTCTTTGTCCTCGACCCTGAACTGGTCAATCCGCTCGCCGTGGAACCACGGCTGGTTGTTCAGCGGCTCGGGGCCGGTGACGCCGAGGTGGTAGCCGTACAGCGATGCGTTGCCGGCGAGGACTGCCGCCCCACCTCTCATTGAGTACGCGTTGGCGGAGACCTTGCGCTTGACGGTCAACGCATCGATCCTCTCGTCGGTCGCCTTGGCGAGCAAAGCCACGCCGAGCGCGGCGACGTAGGTTCGGCTGGGGCAGCCGGCCATGTGCTCGGTGCGCTCGACCCACTCCACCGGCAACATTTGGTTTGGGTCCTCCGCAAGTCGCACGGCACGCTCGAGCTGGAGCGCCATCGCATGCCTGTCCAGTGTGATGCCCACCGGCTCGCCCTCAGGCAGCGAGCGCCAGGCGCTCGGCCGCGCCCAGCCGCTCGAGCTCGCTCGCCAGGGCGTCGGCGACGATGCGTCCAAGCAGCGGCGGGACGGCGTTTCCGAGCTGGAGCTGCTGCTCGCGTCGGTTGCCGGTCACGACGAACGCGTCCGGGAATGTCATGAGGCGCTTCAGCTCCGCCACACGGAGACGTCTGTTCTCCCAGTGAAACGGGCCAACCCAGGGGCCGGGCTGCCCCTGAATCGTGGGCGACGGCCGGTCGGGAGCGAGCTTGAGCAGAAAATTCCAGTAGCGGGATCGCCACTTGAAGCGCGGCGCGGGGTGTCCGCGGTGGGCCGTCCACCACAGATAGTTCTCGCCGGGCGGAACCGCTCGAAGCTCCTCGGCGTATGTCCCGGCGACGAGCTCCTCCGGCTCGCTCGGGTTCTCCTCGAGCCCTGCCAAAGCCTCCGCGACGGTTCGGTGGATCGGCAGCGTGTCATCCCACTCCTTGCGTGTCTCGTGGGGGCCGGCGTGGGTCGCCCGCGGCCACGGAAACTTCCATTCCGGGTCGTCCGCCACGTCCTCGCGCATCCCGACACAGATCAGCCTCTGCCGAAGCTGGGGCACGCCGTAGTCCGCGGCGAGAAGGATGCGGAAGTCCGGGATGTAGCCTGCCTCCCGCACGCCATGAAGGAAACGGTTGAGCACGGGGCGATTCTGGTTGCGATACGCGAGCCCGTAGACGTTCTCCATCACGAACGACTTCGGCCGCGCCGCGGCAAGGATCTCAACGTAGCTGTCGAGCAGCGATGCCTTCGGATCTGCCCCCTCCCGCTTGTACTCAAGCCAATAGCCGCTCTTTGAGAACGGCGTGCACGGAGGCCCGCCGTGGAGCAGGTCCGCCTCGCCAGGATCTAGCCCGGCTCGCTCCAGCAGCTCTGAAGGATCGAGCCCGACAACGTCGCCGAACACGGACTCGGCGTCCAGACCGGCAAACCATCGCGGCCGGTTGGCGAGCATCGTCTCAACCGCCCGGATATTGCTCTCGACGACGGCAACCGTCTCGAAGCCCGCCGACTCGCAGCCGATATCGAGCCCTCCGGCCCCCGAGAACAAGCTGATCGCCTTCACGACCGTGAACCGTAGCTACGCGCTGGGACGCCATCGCCGCCGCCCCGAGAGCCACGGCGTCAACAGCCCACCACCGCGGACAGACTAGATGCACGCCAGCAATCGCTGTGTCGTGGCTGCTGCATCCGGAACCGAAAAGTGCACGCACGACTACGCGCCCAGGAGGCGGGGCGCGGGCGACCACGCTCAGCCGCCGCGGCGCCGATGCTTCGCTGCTTCGATGCGGCGTGGGAACGGTCACGAGGCCAGGATTCTCGGCTCGCGGAGGGACCGATCAGTCACCCACAGGTTCCCTGTGCATCTAGTCCGTCGAGCCGTTTGGAGTTTCTCGGCGGAGGCGTCGGTTGCAGCGAGGAATCGGCGTGTTGGAGGTGAGCAGCGATGGACGATCGGGAGCTTGGCCTGGGCGGTGGCGTTCGAGCTCGCGTGTGACAGGGGCACTGGCCGCGAAGTCGATGTCTAGTTCCGACTGCTCGTGGTCAGTAACGACATGGGAGTCTGCCGGCCGGGAGCGACGGCTCGTCAGAGCGCCAGAGCAAATTCGTTGGCCGCCCGGGCGCGCTCGCGCTCAATAACCCTGATGTTCGACGACGCAAATGGTCGGCTCGCCCATGCGACCATGCCCCAGGCGAGGAGGAGAGGCTGGTGAGCGACCGCGACGTGCACGATGTTGTGGACGAGCTGGTCGACCTGCTCGCTGAGCGCGTCGCGGCCCGCGTCCAGGCACATCTCGCTGTGCGGTCGCCTGAAGCGAGTCCGTGGCTGACGACTCGCGATGCGGCGGAGCACTTGGGCATGCATCCGGACACGCTGCGCCGTCTTGCGGCTGAGCGCGCGATCCCGAGCGAGCAAGATGGCCCCGGCTGCGCGCTGTACTTCCGGCGCTCTGAGCTCGACGCCTGGCGCGAGTCAGGCGGAACACGGCGCCGAGCAATCCGATCGCGGGCTTCCAAAGGGCTCCCCGCGCACGCGAAAGCCGCGTGAGCTCTGATGATGCTGCGCCAGCCCCTGCACCGGCGAAAGGCGATCACCGGCTCTGGCCAGCCGGAGCAGAGCGTACGCTGTCTCCTAAATTACAAGGTGCCCCCGCGCGGCTGGAACCGCCGGGGGCGTGACCCACGGAGGTATCAGCTCCATGAGTGACCGCAACGCTACAGCGCGACGTGTGCGCGTCGAGCGCAACATCTATCGCCGGCCCACCGGCATCTACGAGGTTGGCTTTCGGGATGGCGCCGGGGTTCAGCGCTGGCGCACGGCAGAGGGCGGAATCTCCGCTGCGCGTGCCCTGAGGGACGAGCTACTCGCCAGTCGCGGTCGGGGCGAGCGTGTGTCGCCAAATCCACGTCTGCGGTTTGCAGATGCAGCGGACAGGTGGCTGGGAGGGCCAGTCGGCGATTTGCGCGAATCGACCCAAGCCGGCTATCGGACCGCCGTCGAGCAGTATCTACGCCCGCGCTACGGCGCGCGGCGCCTCGACGGGATCACCGCGGACGACCTGGCTTCACTTGTCCGCGAGTTACGCCGTGATGGCAAAAGCGAGGCGACGATCGTCGTAGTGCTGGGCGTGATCACCCGTATCTACAAGTACTCGGCTCGCCGACTGGGGTGGGTCGGAGTCATCCCAACGACGCTAATGCTTGGCTCTGAGCGGCCGCGCGTCGCTCGAGGCGCCCGCCGCGTGATCTTTGAGGGGACGCAGCTCGAGGAGACGGTCGCGGCGTCCTCCGAGCCCTGTCGAACCCTGTTCACGCTCGCGGCGCTCACAGGTGCGCGGGTCTCGGAGCTCTGCGGACTCACGTGGGCGGATGTCCGGGTCTCTGATCTCGACGATGCCGAGGTGGAGTTTGGCTGGCAGGTCGATCGCAAGGGCAATCGCGGCCCAACCAAGACCGATGGCTCGGCGCGTACCGTTCCGATCCCTCGGGGTCTCGCAGTGATCCTCGCACGGTACCGACTCGCCGCCCGGGCGCCCGCCGCAGACGGCTACGTCTTCTGCACCCGGAGCGGCCGTCCGCTGTCGCAGCGCAACGTCTTGCGGGCGTTGAGAGCTGCCCAGGTCCGCGCGAGGGACCCAGACGGAAGGCCCACGTTCCCCGTCCTCCACGAGCAGTCGGCTAACGATTGCCGGAGATCAGTGCCTCGAGGAGCTGTGCCATCCATGCACTCGTTCCGCCACACTGCTGCGAGCCGCGGACTGCTCGCGGGGGAGAGCGTCGACGAGATCGCATTTCTTCTCGGGCACAAGTCGGCGAATGTGACGCGCGCCGTCTACGTGCGGGAGCTCGCTGACGCCCGCCGCCGAGGGATGAGGCGTAGCCGCATGATTGCCGAGTATGGAGCGCTTCTGGATGGCGCATCGGCCAGCGAGCCGCAAGCGCGCCGCTCCGCGGACGGCAGCGCTGACGGCCAACTGAGTCTCTGGTCCTCTTATGCAAGTGAACCGGGGCCCGTCTCTCGGCGTCCGCGCCCCGACCGGCTACCGGGCCCCTAGCGCGGGTCCCGTGGCGGTGCTGGTGCTTGCCTCGAGTACGAGAGCACTCGGCTGGCGCCCGAGCATGCCCTCAAGCGATTCCGCGCCAAGCGCGAACTGGATGCGTAGCGCCTGACCGACCGACAGGTCGTGCAATCCGCGCTCGATCTTTGACCAATGGCTCTGGCTAATCCCAGCTCGAGCCGACGCTTCCATTTGAGTTAGATTCAACTGTTCACGACGCCTACGCACGTCTTCGCCAAATCCGACGAGCGCGCGGGCAATACGCCCTCGATGTTCAATACTACGAGCGCTTTCCATCCGCATAGCATGGTTACATACGTGCCATAGCCATGCCAGCTTCGTTGCAGTCGCGCTCTCTCGATCAGTCAAATCTAACTTGGACGAAGCCCTGGCATCGTCGGTGTCTGAACGTCGTCCCCACGGTCGCTGATGCACACCGTCTCGCTGCTGAGGTCAGAGCGGCTGCGCAGCCGGCCGAACCCGGCGACCCGATCGTCGACCTGAAATCTGTTTGCCGAGCCGGGCGCTTTCGTGTTGTTGAGCGCGACTTGGGGGCTAGCGGCGGCGGAGCCGAAGCGGCTCTCGTGCCCCAACCCGGCGACCGTTTCCACATATGGGTCGATCCGACGCCGCGGGGTGGCTGGGACAACATCAGCCCCCACATGCGAGGCGCAGTGAGACGGCATCGCTTGCGTTTCCGCGTCGCGCACGAGGTTGCTCACGCGTTCTTCTATCGACGGCGTCGCGGGGAACCCGAAAGGCTCGTCCACGACACTCCGGAGCAGGAGCGATTCGCAGACGAGTTTGCGCGTGCGCTTCTAGTGCCGTGTGGGCTCGCGGCTGAAGCCGATCCGACCGCGGGTGGCGTCTTGCGTCTTCAGCAGCTCTGCGACGTCTCCCTCGAGGTGGCCGTCAGGGCGTTCGCGGACGCGCACAGCGACGTCGCCGCCGTCTTGCTGTTCTGGCCGACTGATGTTCCGGCGACCCTCACGCAAGCACGTGTCCAGTGGGCGAGTGAGGGCGCTCCGTTCGGCGTGGGACGCTCCCCCGCTGACGGCCCGCTCAACCTGTCCGCCCTGTCAGCGAACTTCGATGCGGGTGCTGTAGCCAAATCCTACGACGCGGGGCCAGCAGTCATGCTCGACGACCGGCGGCAGCTCCTCTGGGTCGACCACGCCGCTCTCGCTCCGTCTTGAGCCGCCGGTAGTGATTCAAGAGCTGCGGCCCGGATAGATCGTCCCCGCGCAGCGGACTGGCGCGAGCAAATTCGAGGAGTTCATCGACTTGGCTGTGGACGGCTTCGTGGTCAAATGCTCTGAGGGCCGCCAGATGCTCGGGCGCCCGCTCAGGATCGTGACCCAGCTCGTGCTCGTAGCCCTCCCAGTGGACGAGCATCTCCTTTGCCAGATACGCGAGCACCCACAGCCGTTCCTCTCGCGTTACGCCGCCGTGGACAAACACCGTCAAGGACCAGAGCGCCTTGTGGTCCTCGTAGATCTCACGTCCGCGGGCTGAGTAGTCAACGAGGCGCGAAATGCCCTCTCCGTGATCGACGAGCACATCCGCCTGCTTGAGGCGCATCGTTGGCTTCGGAAGCCAGATCACGACCTTCCATCCGTCGCTCAACTCTGCATAGCGCGCGGCGCCGCGCTCGAGCCGCCGCCTCTGATCCGGCGGACTGAACTTCGCGTACAGCGCGTCCGCCGCCTTTGCCCCCTTCACCTGAGCTGCGAACTTGAACAAGCGGCGATTCAACAGATCCCCAGCGATCGTCGAGACTGCCTGGCGACGGCCGGCGCGATGAAGTCTGTTCGAGTCGAACAGATGCTCGAGTAGGCCGTCGTCTCCCACGGAGAGGAACAGCACCTCAAGGCGCCCCTTGACCCAGTCGTCGATGTCTCGTGGATTAACGCCCCTCGCCTCGACGGCGTCGCGCAGTTCGGCGAGTTCTCGGTCTGCTCTGGGCGGAGGTCCGTCGTGAGCGCCGAACGCCGGTGGTTCGAGCAGGGTCGCCGCTGATTCCGCCCAGAGTGCGTCGCGAAGCATCTCAAGCATCTTGCCGACCATTGCGTCGGCCGCGAGCTTGGCGTGGTGCGAGATCACCCGCTCTTGAAGCTCGTAGCGATAGCGAAGGTGCTTCAGCAGCTCCGACACGATGTCCCGACGCTCGCCGCCCCCTCGGTGGATGTTGAGCGCCATGCGCGTCGGAAAGAGGCGGTTGTCGCCCGCCGGGGTCACGTAAAAGCCAGTCATGTACCGGTGCCCGAGGCTGATCGGCAGGCCGGTAAAGAGGTGGTCGCGCTGTAGGTAGTCGATGAGGTCGGCACAGATCGTGTTGCCGACGAGGTCTTGCGTGAACGGGTAGCGCAACTTCTCTTGGGGCAGCTCGCCTCTGCCCTTCGACAGGATCAGGGGTCGTAGCTGGCGCATGAGTTTGCGGTCGAGGAGGTCACCAACTCTCCATGCATGGCCGGCACCGTTGACGACGCGCTGTTCTTCTACCGCGCGCCAAAGTCGATCGAAGCGAGCCCGATTCGAGTCGTGCGGGTCGAGGATCAGCAGGTCATCCTCGACCGAGTGGCCGTAAGCGACGTGCCCTATGTCGTGAAGCAGCGCCCCCAAGCGAGTTACGACTATTGCCTCGGCGACTTTCTGCAGGTACTTGCGGAGATTCGGGCGAAACTGGTCCCCTGACCCACCGCCGAGGTTGACGCCGAGCTCAGTCCGCCATTCTTCGAATACGTCGGGGCGTCCATGCCGGGTGTCGCGCTGCGTCAGCGTCACGTCGAGGAGGTCCTGAACTGCGCGGAGAGCACCGAGCGAGTGCGAAAACCGCGTGTGTGTCGCTCCCGGGTACACGAGGTGCGACGTCCCCAGCTGCCGGACACGCCGCAGCCGCTGCATCGGCGGACTATCGACGATCGCCTGCTCCAGAAGATTCAGGTAGATGTCGCCGTGGACGGGGTCGGTGATCACCTTGCTCGGCGCGAGGACGCCCGGGGGCAGTCCCCAGGGACGTGCTTCTCGCATGTCGCTTGTCAGGCCCCACTCCGGCATGCGACGAGAATACGGTCTCCGGGCGGCCTCGTGCACGAATGCAGGCGAGGTTGCGCCGCGTCCGCCGAGGGGGGACGATATGGGCGTGACCAGTAACCGGCCCCGGTGTTACGTTGCGAGCCCCCTGGGATTCTCAGAGGCCGGACGACACTACTACCGTGCCGTGTATCTGCCGGCGCTTGCCACCGTCGTGACCCCTGTCGATCCTTGGGCCCTAACCACCGAGGACGAGATGGCTGAAGCCGCCGATCCGTTGAGGGAACGTGAGATGCTGCTCTCCGTAGGCTGTCGGAACATTGACGCGATCCGTTCCTGCAGTGTCCTCGCGGCCTACCTCGATGGCCAGGAGTTGGACTCCGGTACGGTCGCCGAGCTTGGCTTCGCCGCCGGTATCGGCCTGGTGTGCTTTGGTCTACGCACTGATCTTCGGCAGCATGGCGAGTTCGCGACTGCAGTCAATCTCCAAGTCGAGACCCTAATTGTTGAGAGCGGCGGCCGCATTTCGCTGACGTTGGCCGAACTTGTCCGCGATCTAGCAGCGATGGGACGGGCTACCAGCCTCCGGCCCTAGTGCCGGCGGAGCTTTGGAAGCTTCATGGAAGCACGAGGGCGCATCGGCGCGTATACGGGGCCCGCGCGACCGAGCGCGACTACCGCCGTTGACCATGGTTCGTCGTGGTTGGATGCGCACAGGTCGTACCGCGCGCTTCTCTGATAAGGAAGAGGTCCCAGGTTCGAATCCTGGATCGCCCATGCGCAGCGCGCCCGCACCGGCGCTGCGCGCCTACCGGAGCGCGAGACGTATCCGCCATGGTTCCGGATGCCCAGCGCGCGCACCTCGCCTCGGCTCCGTGTGCCCCCACCGGTACAGTTCCGCCAGGGGGAACAGGCGCGCGAGCGGCGAGGCCGCCGCCTCCGAGCACCTCAGCCCGCCGCTCGACGATTCAGGGGGAGCAGCCGTGCCGCCGGAGTTCGACCGAACGCCCAGAGAGAGCGTGGGGCTGCTGCTGAAGGTGCACAACGAGCGCGACCCCGGCGTGACCGAGGTGCTCAACCGCGTGGGGCATCTGTGCAAAGCCACCGCCGAACTGTTCGGGCAGTCACCGTACGAGGTCGAGCGAGTGGAGCTGGCGGGCAGGCTGCACGACGTGGGCAAGCTGGCGATAACGGACGCGATCCTCGACAAGCCCGGCAGGCTGGACGCGGCGGAGTGGGTGATCATGCGCACCCATGCGGAAATCGGCGAGCGCATCATCCTGTCCTCGCCGTCGATCGAGCACGTCGGCTCGCTGGTGCGCTCCCACCACGAGCGCCCCGACGGCACCGGCTACCCGGACCGGCTGGGCGGCCAGGACATCCCGTTCGGCGCCTGCGTGGTCTCCGTGTGCGCGGCGTTCGTGGCGATGATGCGCAACCGTCCGTTCAGCGACGCCATCACCGTCGAGGAGGCCCTGGACGAGCTCAACCGCTGCGCCGGCTCGCAGTTCGACACGCGCATCGTCGAGGGCTTCAGCACGCTCATCCGCAAAGCCACCGCCTGATCGCCCCGCCCACGGGCGCCCCGCCCGCACGGGCACCGCTACCGACGCTGCCGACGCCGGCACCGCGGGCGCACCGCTGCCGCCGCTGCCGCCGCTGCGCTCAGAGCGCCAGCAGCGCCGGCGCCAGGCGCTCGAGCTGGGCGAGCGCCGCCGCGGGGTCGGGCGCGCATGCCTGCACTGCCACGTGATCGGCGCCCGCGTCCAGATGCTGGCGCACGCGCGCGGCGATTGCCTGCTCGTCCCCCCAGGCGACGATTGCGTCCACCAGCTCATCCGAGCCGCCGTTCGCGAGGTCGGCGTCGCCATAGCCCAGCGAGCGCAGGTTGTTGACGTAGTTGGGCAGCATCAGGTACATGGCCATGTGTTCGCGCGCGGTCCCCCGCGCCCGGGAGGGGTCGCTGTCGAGCACCACGGCCTGCTCGGGCGCAAGCAGCGCCCCGGGCCCCAGGATCGCCCGCGCCCGCTGGGTGTGCGCGGGCGGGACGAAGTAGGGGTGCGCTCCCGCGGTGAGCTGGCGCGCAAGCTCCAGCATCTTGGGCCCCAGAGCGGCGATCACCACGGGCGGGTCCAGGTCTGCGCCGGGCCCGTAGTAGGAGTGGCCGTCGATGGCCTGCAGATACGCGCGCATGGCGCTGAGCGGCCTCGAGTAGTCGTGCCCGCGCGAGTTGACGATGGGCGCGTGGCTCACGCCCAGGCCCAGCAGGAAGCGCCCGCCGTAGGCCTCGCAAAGCGTGTACGCGCCGTTGATCGCAGCCGCTGCGTCGCGCACCCAGATGTTGGCGATGCCGCTCGCCACCACCATGCGCTCGGTGGCGCCCAGCAGCACGCCGGCGTGCGACAGCGCCTCCTGGTTCACGGGCCCCTCACCGAACCACGCGGCGCCGTAGCCGAGCTGCTCGATCCGCGCCACGGCGGCGCGCTCCTCAGACGCCGGCAGGGTCGCGATCCCTCCCAGCCAGACGCCGACGCGGCCGATCCGCTCTCTCAGCATCGACGCGCGCTCGGGCTCCAGCGCGCTCACGCGCGCACCCGCTCGCCCTTGGGGTCAAGCAGCGGCTCGCGCGCAACCTCGCCGGGGATCCACTCGCCGAAGATGTCAACCTGCACGGTGCTGCCGACGTCCACGTGCACGGGCAGGTAGGCGTAGGCGATGGAGCGCTGCACCGTGTAACCGTAGCCGCCGCTGGTCACCCTGCCGAGGATCTCGCCGTCCACGCGCACGGGCTCGTTGCCCAGCGCCACCGAGCGGGGGTCCTCGAGCACCAGGCAGCGCAGCCGCCGCTGCGGCTGCACGTGCTCCTTGCCCTCGCCCTCACCCACGCCCAGCGCCTGCGCGCCGATGAAGCCGCCGTCGCTGCGCACGCAGAAGCCAAGGCCCGCCTCGTAGGGGTTCTCATCCGCGGTGATGTCAGCCGCCCACACGCGGTAGCCCTTCTCCAGGCGCATCGAGTCGATCGCCCGGTAGCCGCCAGCCACCATGTCGTGCTCGCGGCCCGCCTGCCACAGCGAGCGCCACAGCCCCGCGCCGTACTCCGTGGGGCAGTACAGCTCCCAGCCAAGCTCCCCCACGAACGTCACGCGCAGCGCGCGCACCGGCACGTCACCCACCGTCAGCTCGCCCATGCGCATGTAGCCGAAGTCAAGGCCGCCGCTGCACAGCGGCGCCAGGATCTCGCGTGCGCGCGGGCCCCACAGCGCAAAGCAAGCCCAGCGCGCGGTCACGTCGGTGGCGCGCACGCTGCCGTCGCGCGGAGCGTGGCGGCGCAGCCAGCTGAGGTCGTGGTTGCCGAACGCGGTGCCCGTGACGATCGAGAACTCCTGCTCCGCCACGCGCGTGACCGTGAAGTCGCACTCGATGCCGCCGCGATTGTTGAGCATCTGCGTGTACGTGATCGCGCCCACATCGCGAGCCACGTCGTTGTCGCACATGCGCCGCAGGTACTCCGCGGCGCCCGGGCCTGAGATCTCGAGCTTGGAGAAGCTCGACTCGTCGAACAGCCCGGCGCGCTCGCGCGTGCCCACGTGCTCCGCGCCGATCGCCGGCGACCAGTGCATGCCCGCCCATCCGCGCGGGCGCAGCGACTCATCGCCCCTGTGGGCGTTTGACTCATACCAGTTCACCCGCTCCCAGCCCGACTTCTCGCCGAACGCCGCGCCGTGCTCGGCGTGCCAGGAGTAGGCGCTGGATGTGCGCAGCGGCCTGCCCGCCTGGCGCTCGTGGCCGGGGTAGCGGATGTCGTAGTAGGTCTCGTACACCTCCGTGGCGCGCTTGAGCGTGTAGCGCGGGGAGCGAAAGTGCGGGCCAAAGCGGCGTATGTCCATCTCCCACGCGTCCGTGTCCGGCTCGCCGTGCAGGATCCACTGGGCCATCAGCCGCCCGATGCCGCCGGCGCCCGCAAGCCCGTGCGCGCAGAAGCCCGCCGCCACGAAGAAGCCCGCCACCTCGCTCTCGCCCAGGCAGAACTCGTTGTCCGGAGTGAACGCCTCGGGTCCGTTGATCAGCCGCGTCACCTCAACGTCCTCCATCACCGGCACGCGGCGGTAGGAGTTGCGCGCGATCTCCTCAAAGCGCGGCCAGTCCTCCTCCAGCAGCCGCCCGTTGAAGTCCTGCGGGATCGCGTCGAGCGCGTGCTCGTCCAGCGCCCACGGCGCGCTGGCGCGCTCATACCCGCCCATGATCAGCCCGCCGCCCTCCTCGCGGAAGTAGATCAGCAGGTCCGGGTCGCGCAGCGTGGGCAGATGCTCGCGCTCACCGCCCGCCCCCACCATCTCGCGGAAGGGCTGCGTCACCAGGTACTCGTGCGCAAACGGCACCACCGGCACCCTCACGCCCGCCAGCCTGCCGATCTCCGCGGCGAACATGCCGCCCGCGTTCACCACCACCTCCGCCTCGATGTCGCCCCACTCCGTCTTCACGCCGCGCACGCGGCCGTCGCGCACCTCGATGCCCGTGACACGTGTGTGCGTGAAGATCCGCGCACCTCCCGCGCGCGCGCCGTCGGCAAGCGCGGTTGTCAGCAGCGACGGGTCCAGGTAGCCGTCGCTTGCCAGATAGGAGCCGCAGCGCACGCCGTCGGTGCTCATCAGCGGGAACATCTCGCGCGCCTGCTCGGGGGAGATCAGCTCCAGCGGCAGGCCGAACGTCCTCGCCCAGGCCACCTGGCGCATCACCTCCTGCTCGCGCTCCGGCGTGCACGCCAGGCGGATGCCGCCGCACTGCACCCAGCCGCAGTCCAGCGTGCGATACAGCGACACCGAGTCCATCATCAGGCGTGTGAGCGCAAGGCTCGAGCGCAGCTGCCCCACCAGCCCGGCCGAGTGGAACGTGGAGCCGCTGGTCAGCTCGTTGCGGTCCACCAGCACCACGTCGCGCTCGCCCATCGCAGCCAGGTGGTAGGCGATCGCGGTGCCGCCCACGCCGCCGCCCACGATCACCACGCGCGCGCGGTCCGGCAGCTCACGCGGCCGCAAGCCACTCCTCGAAGTCCGGTTGCGCAACCGTGCTCAGCAGCCGCTGGAAGTGCTCCTCGCCGTAGCCGGTGAAGTCGAAGTCGAGGCTTGAGATGCCCGCCTGCACCACCGCCCAGGCCGCCTCGCGGGCGTCGGAGACCACGCGCATCAGTTTCAGCTGAGCGCGCCTTCTATCGGAGGGCTCCCTGCCGTGGTAGGCCGCAAGCAGCCTGTCATCGGTGCTCGCGTCAAAGCCGTTGTTGACCGATAGGTTGCCAAGGTCGAAGTACCGATGACCCATCCCCGCGTACTCCCAGTCCACGATCAGCAGCCGCCCGTCGGCGCTGTCCCTGATGATGTTGCCGGGCAGCAGGTCGTTGTGGCAGGGCCGCTCCTGCTCGCGTGCCAGCGCGCCGGCGATGCGCCGCACGATCGCGACGGTCTGCTCGAACGCCGCCGGCAGCACCGCGGCGCGCTCGCGCGCGATGCGCGCGTAGTCCCGCAGCAGGTCGGGCACCCAGAACCTCACCGGCAGGCGCACGCCGCAGTCGTGAAACGCGCGCAGCGCTCCCGCCAGCTCCGCCACGCGCTCGCCTATCTCGCCCGCGCCCGGCTGCTCGCACGCGACGAAGCGCGTCAGCATGCCCTCCTCCATCGCCGCAACCACCTCCGGCGCTATGCCCAGCTGCGCCGCGCTTTCGCTGGCGATGCGCTCGGCGCTTCTGTCGATGCCCAGCAGCGCCGTGTTGCTGCCGTGCACGCGCATCATGTACTGCACTCCAGCAAGCGTCACGCGGAAGTTGTGATTGGTGATGCCGCCGCTCAGCGGCACCGCCTCCGCCGTGGGCTCTCCGAGAGTGGGCGCAAGTCGCGCCAGAATGTGATCGAGGTCCCCCACCAGCGCCCAACGTATCCGCGCGAGCGAAGGACCGCAACCCATACCTTCACCGTCCGCCGCGCCCAGGAGGCCGCCCCGATGACCCCGCCATGGCGGTTGCCTTGAGACCCGGAGCGCAGACGGCGGTCTCCGCCGAGCTGATGGCGCGCGTGGACCTCGACGGCGCCGCGCGTGCGATCGAGGGCGTGGCGGTCAGGACACCCACGGTGGCAAGCGACGAGCTGGGCGAACTGGCGGGCGGCGCGGTGGCGCTGAAGGCGGAGTGCCTGCAGGCATCCGGCTCGTTCAAGATGCGCGGCGCGCTCGCCAAGATCGCCACGCTGCCGCCCGACACCAGGGGCCTGATCACAGCCAGCGCCGGCAACCACGGGCGCGCCATCGCCGCAGCTGCGCGCGTGCGGGGAATGCCATGCGACGTGTTCATGCCGCTTGACGCGCCCGTGTCCAAGGTGGCCGCCGTGCAGGCGCTGGGCGCTCGCGTGCACCTGGAGGGCGTCTCCGTGGAGGCCGCGCTCGAGCTGGCGGGCGCAGCTGCGCGGGAGTCCGGCGCGGCGCTGGTGCATCCCTTCGACGACCTCGACGTGATCGCCGGGCAGGGCACCATCGGCGTGGAGATGCTGCAGGACGTGCCCAACCTGGCGCGCGTGATCGTGCCCGTGGGCGGCGGCGGACTGGCCAGCGGGGTGGGCGTGGCGCTGGCGCGCGCCCGCGCGGACGTGGAGCTGGTTGGAGTGCAGGCGCGCGCGTGCGCCCCCTACGCCCAGGCGCTGGGCCTCGCCGGCAACGGAGCTCCGCCCGCCGCCGATCTGGCCCCGGGCGCCACCATCGCCGACGGCATCGCCGTCAAGCGCCCCGGCACGCTCACGCTGCCGCTGCTGCGCGCGCTGCTGGACCGCGTGGAGACGGTCAGCGAGGACGAGATCGCCGACGCCATGGTGTTCCTGGCGGAGCGATCCAAGCTGGTCTGCGAGGGCGCCGGCGCGGTGGGCGTGGCGGTGCTGATGGCGGGCCGCCTGGCGCCGGTGGCGGGCACCACAGTCGTGATCGTCTCCGGCGGCAACGTCGACAGCGGCCTGCTCGCCGGGCTGCTGCGCCGCCACGAAACCGAGCAGGGCCGGCGCGTGCGCATCTTCACCCGCGTGCCCGACCGCCCGGGCGGCCTCGCGGAGCTGCTGGGCCTGGTTGCAGGCGTCCGCGCAAACGTCGTCAGCGTCCAGCACGTGCGTGAAGCGGTGCCGCTGCACGTGCGCGAGACCGGCGTGGAGCTCACGCTCGAGACGCGCGGCCCCAGCCACACCGGCGAGGTCGGCGAGGCCATGCGCGCGGGCGGCTACGAGGTCACGTTCGAGTAGATCATGGGAGGCCCCACGGGCCTCCGGGCTGGTCGCGAGACGCCGCAAGCTCACAGGGTGGCGCTGGCGCGAACGAAGCCGCGCCAGCGCTCGCGCGCCGCTGCCCGCTCAGCTGCGCGCGGCCCCGGCTGCACCACCCGCCCCGCCGGCAGCAGCTTGGCGGCTGCCTCCACGTCAGCAAACACCCCCGCGCCCACGCCCGCAAGCATCGCCGCGCCCAGCACCGTGCCGTCCGGCTCACCCACGCGCAGCGGCAGACCCAACGCATCGGCCTGCAGCGCCAGCAGCGTCTTATCCCTGGCCAGGCCTCCGTCCACACGCAGCTCCCGCGCCGCATCGCCCTGCCCCATCGCCTCCACGATGTCCGCCACGCGCCATGCGATCGCCTCCAGCGCCGCCCAGCCCACGTTCCCCGCCGTAACGCCCGCGTGAAGCCCCGCGATCACCCCGCGCGCACGCGGCGCCCACCACGGCGCGCCCAGGCCGGCAAGCGCCGGCAGCACCATCACTCCCGCGCTCTCCCCCGCGCCAGCAGCCGCCCGCGCCAGCTCGCCCGCGCTGTCCGCCAGCCCCAGGCCGCCCGCCAGCCAGTCAAGCAGCGAACCCGCCGAGAACACCCCGCCGTCCAGCGCGTAGGCCACCTCCCACGCATCCGCCTCCCGCGTTGCGGCCGGCTCGTCCCGTGCGCCCTGCGATCCGTGCGCGGGCTGCGCCTCGCCGGGGCCGGGCTGCGTCGCGCCTGGGCCGGCCCATGCCACGGTGGGAAGCAGGCCGGGAGCGCGCGCGGCGTCGCGGGTGCGGCCGAGCACGAACACGCCCGTCCCGTATGTGGCCTTCAGCTCGCCGGGGCGCACCGCGCCCGAGCCTGCAAGCGCGGCCTGCTGGTCGACCAGCTGCGCGGTCAGCGGCACGCACACCGGCCAGCGCTCGCTGCGCAGCACCCCCAGCGCGCCGAAGCTCGGGCGGATCGGCGGGAGCCATTGCCGCTGCAGGCCGAATGCGCGCAGCAGCTGCTCGTCCCAGTCGCGCCCGCACGGCTCGATCAGCTGCGTGCGCGACGCTGTCGAGAGGTCGGTGGCGAAGCGGCCGCCCAGGCGCTCCACCAGAAACGCGTCCACGGTGCCCATGCGCAGCGCGCCCTGCTCGCGCGCGCTGTCCACCTCCGGGGTACCCAGCAGCCACGAGAGCTTTCCCGCCGAGAAGTATGGGTCCAGCGGAAGGCCCGAGCGCTCCTGCACGAGCGGGTCGATCCCCGCCAGCATCTCCTCCTGGCGCTTGTCCTGCCACACGATCACCTGCGAGAGCGGCGCGCCGCTGCGCGCGTGCCAGGCCAGCACGGACTCGCCCTGGTGGTCGATGCCCGCGCCCAGCACCTCGCGCCCGCGCGAGCCGGAGTGCATGAGCACCTCTGCAACAGCATCCGTCACCGCCTCCAGGATCAGCAGGGGGTCCTGCTCCACCAGGCCTGGGCCGGGATGTGACACCGGCACCTCTCGCCGGCTCTGGGCAACGACGCGGAGTCGCAGGTCGAACAGCGCCACCTTCACCGCGGTGGTGCCCTCGTCGATGCCCAGCAGCAGGCCGTCGCTCAACGCCCGGCTGCCTGAGCGTGGTGGTGGGAGGCCGCTCGCCGCCACCACTGCGGCTGCGGCTGCTGCTGCGGCTGTTGCGACGCGGCTGCGCGCAGCGGTTGCGGTGGCCCGGGCGTGATGGCGCCGTCCTGCGCCAGCATCCCGGTCACGTGCTCGGCGATGCCCAGGCACGCCGTCAGCCCGGTGGAGCGGATCGCCGCCACATGGATCAGCCGCGCCACCGTGCGCGAGCGCTCGATCACGTAGTTGGCGCCACGACCCGCCGGGCGCAGGCCCGCATAGCAGCCCACCTGGCGCATGTCCGCCAGCGCCGGCCACATCGGCACCGCGCGCTCCAGGATCAGCTGCGCCGCGTCGTGCTCCACCGTCCAGTCGCGCTTGTCCTCACGCTCGCGCGCCGTGGGGCCCGCCAGGACGTGGCCGTCCAGCGCCCTGAACACCAGCACTCCCTTGCCGCGCGTGGAGGGCACCGGCAGCAGGATCTCCTGCGGCGCATCGTGCCCCGCGGGCTCTAGAACCAGGAACTCGCCCTTGCGCGGGTAGATGTCAAAGGCATGCTCACCGGCCATCGCGGCGACCTCGTCGGCGAACAGGCCCGCGCAGTTGACGGCCGCACACGCCGACAGCTCCTCGCCGCCGCCCAGCGTCAGCCTGACGCCCGCCGCTACGGGCGCGGCCCGCGCCCGGGGTGGCCCTGACGCCCGAGCCGGCGCGATCCCCGTGACGGTGGCTCCCAGCCTCACGTGCGCGCCGCCGGCCTGCGCGCACGCTGCCAGCGCGAGCGTGAATGCGACGGGATCGGTGATCGACTCGCCGGGGATGTGCAGCGAGCCCTCGCCGTCGAGACTCACGCGCACGCCGTTGACCGCGGCGTTGCGTGCAAGCTCGGCGATGGCCTGTCGCTGGCCGCGGTCCCGCGCCACCATCCGTGCGCCGCACCGGCGCACCGGCACGCCAAGCTCGCCCTCCAGCCGCTCGCGCAGCTGCGCGGAGCGCAGGATCATCGCCGTCTCGAGCTCGCCCGGGACCGAGTCAAATCCCGTGTGCACGATCCCCGAGTTGGCACCGCTGGCCCCCAGCGCGAGGCCCGGCTGGGCCTCCAGCAGCACCACCGGCACGCCACGGCTGGCCAGCGCGTGCGCGACGGCGCAGCCCACCACGCCGCCGCCGATCACCGCCACCGGCGCAGCGGGGGCGTTCATTGCGCGTCGGGCAGCGGCGGCGGCGCCGAGCGGTAGGTGGCCGGCGTGGCGGAGAGCCTGATGGGGTTGCGCGTCAGGCGCGCGGGCGGCCCATCCGCACGCGCCACCTCCACCATCGGCTCCAGGCCGAGGCGCTCGGCAAGCGCGAACGCGCCGGCGATGTCGTTGACCTCTCCCGCGGGCACCCCTGCGCTGGACAGCTCAGCAGCCCAATGCGCCGCCGATCCGAGCGCCAGGCGCTCCTCGAGATCGCGCGCCAGCTGCTCTCTGTTGGCCACGCGGGCGGCGTTCCCGGCGTACTGCTCGCGCGAGGCCAGCGCCGGTGCGCCCAGCACCTGGCACAGGCGCCCGAACTGCTCGTCGGTGCCCACCGCCACCACCAGCTCCCCGTCGCGCGCGCGCAGCAGCTCATACGGCGCGATGCTCGGATGACGCGATCCCAGCCTGCCGCCCACCACCCCGGCGAGCGTGTAGGCGGAACCCTGGTTGACCAGCGCCGCTAGCAGGCTGCTGAGCAGATCGACCTGCACCCGCTGGCCCTCGCCGGAGGTTTCGCGGTGTCGCAGCGCCGCCAGGATGCCGGTGGCGGCGAACAGCCCGCAGATCACGTCCACCAGCGCCACGCCGACCTTCTGCGCAGGCCCGTCAGGCTCACCGGTGATGCTCATCAGCCCGCCGAGCGCCTGCACCAGCAGGTCGTAACCCGCCAGCTGCGCGCCCGCGCCCTCGCCGAAGCCGGTGATCGAGCAGTACACCACCGCCGGATTGGAGCGTGCCACCTGCTTGTAGCCGAGGCCCAGGCGATCCATCACGCCCGGGCGGAAGTTCTCCACGAGCACATCGGCCCGCGCCGCCAGCGCCCGCGCTCGCTCGCGGCCGTCCTCGCCCGCGAGATCCAGCGCGATCGAGCGCTTGTTGCGGTTCACCGACTGGTAGTACGTGGACATCCCCGCCTCCCATGGCGGCCCCCACGCGCGCGTGTCATCGCCGGAGCCCGGCCGCTCGACCTTGGTCACCTCCGCGCCCAGGTCCGCCAGGACCATCGTTGCCAGCGGCCCCGCCAGCACGCGCGAGAAGTCAAGGATGCGAAGTTGGTCAAGCGCGCCGCTCACGCGGCTGATCTTGACGCACCTCCCAGCTGCGGCGGAGCCCAGGGGGCCTGTGGGCGTGCTGGCCGGTCGGCTCTCAGCGGGCGCGCGTGCCCGCGGGCGGGCCGCCACGCAGGGAGTCCGGGCCGCCGCCCAGCGCGTCCGCGCCCTTGCCGAGGGCCGCCCGTCCCTCGCCGAGGGTCTCCGAAGCCTCGCGCAGCGTGTCCGGGCCGACGATGCCCTCGATCACGTCCGCGGTGCTGGGGCGTCCCATCAGGAAGCCCTGCGCCAGCTGCACGCCCATTTCCATCAGCGTGTTCATCTGGCTCTGCACCTCGATGCCCTCGGCGACAACCAGCAGCGACAGCGCCTGACCCACGCCGAGGATGGCGCCGAGCAGCTCGCGGCTCTGACCGCCCTCGTTGAGCGCGGCGATGAAGCTGCGGTCAACCTTGAGGATGTCCACCGGCATCTGCTGCAGGTTGGACAGCGACGCGTAGCCGGTGCCGAAGTCATCGATGGCGATGTGCACGCCCAGCTCGCGGATGTCGCTCAGCCGCTCGCACGCGCCGGTGACGTCGCGCATCAGCGTCGTCTCGGTGATCTCCAGCGTCAGCAGGCCCGGCTCGATTCCCGACTCGCGCAGCGCGCGCCGCACGTCCTCGGCGAAGGACTTGCGCCCGAGCTGGAACGCGGACACGTTCACCGAAACGCCGATGCGCCGCCCTTCGGCGAGCCAGGCGGCGGCCTGGCGGCAGGCCTCGTCGAGCACCCACCGCCCGATCGGCACGATCAGGCCGTTCTCCTCCGCCAGCGGCACGAAGTCGCCCGGGGGGATAACGCCACGAACGGGGTGGTGCCAGCGCACCAGCGCCTCCACCGCCACCAGCTTGCCGCGGCGCAGATCAAAGATGGGCTGGTAGAGCAGGAAGAACTGTTCGTCCTGAAGCGCCGCGCTGAGGTCCAGCTCCAGCTCCAGGCGGCCCTCGGCGTCGTCGTACATGCTGGCGTCGAAGAGCACGTAGCGGTCCTTGCCGGCGGCCTTCGCCGCATACAGCGCCAGATCGGCGTCGCGCAGCAGGTCGTCGGGGCTGTTGTACTGGCCCACCGCCAGCCCGATGGAGGCGGTCACCGAGAAGATCTTGCGGCCGTCGTCGAGCTCGACCGGCTGGCGCAGCACCTCGATCAGGCGATCCGCGAACAGGTCCAGCTGCGCGCCGGTGACGGGCGATTCGACCAGCACCACGAACTCGTCGCCGCCGAGCCGCCCGACCGTGTCCTGGCCGCGCACGGCGGTCTGCAGGCGTTCGCCGACCACCTTCAACAGCCGGTCGCCCGCGGCGTGGCCAAGCTTGTCGTTGACGTGCTTGAAGCCGTCCACGTCCACGAACAGGGCTCCCGCGACGGTGCCGGGCGTCCGCGCGGTGCGCGCCAGCATCTGGTCTGCGCGGTCCAGCACCAGCGCACGGTTCGGCAGCCCGGTGAGCGCGTCGTGCAGGGCCTGGTGGGAGAGCTCGCGCGTCTTCTCGCTCACCAGCGACAGCGCGCGCGTGCGACTGGTGCCCAGCACCAGCACCAGCAGCGAGAGCATCAGGCTCAGCAGCGTCCCCCCGATCAGCAGCAGCAGCGCGTGCGGGTCCTCGAACACGCCGGACTGCAGCGGCGCGCCGAAGCTCTGCACCGTCCAGCCGTTGTGCAGCGAGATGGTCGACGTCTGCGAGTGCCTCGGCGCCCTGCCCGCGTTGAACACCACGCTCGAGAGGCCGTTGCGGTAGCTGAACCGCACCGCCGTGCCGGGGTGCCCGGCGAGCGCGCTGTCGAGCACCACGTTGGGCACCAGCAGCTCTCCCAGCCAGCCGATGAAGTCGCGCCGGCGCGCGGCCACCGAGGTCGGCACCCTGCCGCCGCGGTAGACGGGCGTCTGCACCCCCAGCGTGGTCGCGCTGCCGTCCACGAACGGCGCGTAGCTGGTGAGGCCTTCTTCGCGCGCCTTGGGCAGCGTTTTGGCGAGCTCGCAGAAGTCCAGCCCGCTGGGCAGGTAGGTGGCGAGGTTGCGCGAGAGCCCCGCCACGGCGAAGCAGTAGAACGGCCGGCGTCCGGGCGGCAGGATTTCGAAGTGCGAGCTCATCCGCGCGGAGTGGGGCCCGAACGGTTCAACCGGGTGCGCTTCGATGTGCTTCTCGAACGCCTTCAGCCCCGTGGCGGGTACCAGCGCGACCAGGCCGATGTTCTCCAGCTCCGGGTAGCGCTGCAGCGCGCGCACCGACTGCACCCATCTGTCGAATTCCAGCGGCGTGGCGCGCGGGTTCCATGCGACGAACGCGCTGGCGTTCACCACCAGGTCTTCCTCGTGCTGGATCGCCAGCTTCAGCGTGGCTGCGATCTCGGTGGAGGAGAGGTGGAAGGCCAGCTTCGTGTTGTCGGTGTCCGTCCGCGTGACCGCGCGTGCACCCATCAGCGCCGCCGCCACCCCGACCGTCAGCAGCACGACCGTGACCGCCGCCCAGGCGCCGCGGCTGAGATGCGTGAACGGCAGCATGTGCTCCAGGCGGCTGCGCAGCGTCACACGCCGCGGCGTCTGCGCGGCGGTCTGCGCGGCGCGTCCCCGTCCGCCCACCCGCGGGCCCGTTGCCTGAGCGTCCTCCTGCGGGGATTTGGTCGGCTGTTCAGGCACGGGTTCTCGCTCCCCCTGCACGCGCAGGTGGTACATCCAGAATCGGGCCCCGGAGACAGCCGCTTGAGCCCTGCCATCGCCATAGACGAATTGACAGCGACATTGCAGCGGCCCGCTAAGGCTGCGAAGCGAGCCTGCCGATGAGGGCACGTGACCAACTCTGCCCGCCGCTCCTCCCACCCCGGCGCCCCGCGCCACGGCGCACCTCGCGCGATCCTCGGCCTGCTGGCCCTCACCGCAGCTCTGCTCGCACTCTGCGCGTCCTCCGCGCAGGCGCTGGTGAGCACCGTGGAAACGACCACGGTCGGACTGGCCCCGCGGATCAGCACGGGCTATGTCAGCGGCGCCAAACCGTCGACCTTCGCCAACGCATCCGGCAACCCGGTGCTGCACGGCGCGGACAGCTACGCGATCTACTGGGACCCCACTGACCATTACTGGAGCGAATGGCAGAACGTGATCGACACCTACCTGCAGAACGCGGGCGCCGAAAGCGGGTCGCTGAGCAGCCTGTTCGCCGACGATGCGCAGTACACCGACAAGTCCAACAAGCCCGCGTACTACGCGCAGACCTTCAAGGGCGCATACACCGACACGCACGCCTATCCGGCGTCGGGTTGCACCGACCCGAACCCGTTCGAACTGGTGGACCGGATCGGGCGCGAATTCGGCGGGGCGCCCGCTGCGATCTGTCTGACCAGCGCAGAGGTGGCGACCGAACTCGAAGCGTTCATCGCCGCGCACGGCCTGCCCAAGGGCCTCGGCACCGAGTACTACCTGCTGACGCCTCCCGGCGTCACCGTCTGCCTCACCGCCCTCACCGGCGCTGAAGCTCACTGCTCCGACTACGAAGGCGCAAAAGAAAGTCAGAGCTACGACAACAGCTTCTGCAGCTATCACGCAGCGATCAACCCCGGCAACCTCCCCTCGGGCAGCGCCGAAACCGTGGTCTACGCGGTCATTCCCTGGACCGCGGGAACCTACGGCGACTACAAAATCCACGGCGCAGGCGACTACCGCCCCGGCTGGGAATGCCAGGACGGCGGCATCAACCCCGCGGGCAAGCACGGCGACTACGAAGAAGAGAAGGCCGAAAAAACCGAACGCACCCAGAAGCAGCAGGAAGAATTCGAAGCAAAAACGCCTGAGGAACAGGCTGAAGTCATCGAAGCCGAAGAACTGAAGGGCCCTCACGAGGAGGAGCCCAACCAGGAAAAATGCCCGAACACGGACGGAAGCTGCGACCGCGGGCTGGCCGACCTGATCATCGGGCAGGTCAACCTCGAGCAGCAGGACATGATCACCGACCCGCTGCTCAACGCATGGAAGGACAGCAAAAGCTACGAGGTGAGCGACGAGTGCAGGTTCCTCTTCGGTCCCGTGCAGGGCGGCTCCGTCAGCGCGCTCGAAGGCAGCAAAGCCGGGACGCTCTATGACCAGGTCTACGGCAGCGGCACCTATTACCTCAACGACACCTTCAACCTGGCGGCCGAGCGCCTGCCATACCCCGGCGTGGCGTGCATCCACGGCGCCAACCTCGACCCCAAATTCACCGCGCCCAACACCGTCAACTCGGGTGAAACGGTCGCCTTCGACGGTATGGAGTCGGACATCACGATGGATGCCGCGGTGCGCTACTCGGCGAGCGGCTCGCCCGAACCCAACTACGCCACCTACACATGGAACTTCGGCGACGGCTCACCGGAAGTCAGCGGCTACGCCCCCGGCGCCCCCGCGTGTGAACTGCCCTGGCTCAGCCCCTGCGCTGCCAGCGTGCTGCACAGCTACCAGTACGGCGGAACCTACGTGGTGACGCTCAAGGTGACCGACGTGGCGGGCAACGTTGCGATCGTCACTCATGAAGTGCGCGTCGATGGGCCCGCGGCGCCCGGGTCGGGCAACGGCTCAGGCGGCAGCGGCGGATCGAGCGGCAGCGGCTCCGGCGGCAGCAGCTCGGCCGGCGGGTCCACGACCACCGGCGCAACGACCACCACAGTCGCGCCCGCCGCCGTACCGGTGCCCGCACCCGTGGCCGCGGACGCCGTGATCTCACACAACCTCGGCAGCCTCGCCAAGACCGGCGTGGTGGTCCGCTACTCGGTCAACGAGCAGGTTGCGGGACGCTTCGAGGTGCTCATCGCGAGCTCTCTTGCACACCGGTTGAAGATCTCCGGCGCGCCCGCTCTCGGTCTACCCGCGGGCACGCCCCCGGAGCTGGTCATCGCAAAGGCCGTCGTGGTCACCACCTCGGCTGGGCGCAGCGCGGTCAAGCTGCTGTTCTCCAAGCGCACCGCCGCACGCCTCGCCCACCAGCGCAAGGTGAGCCTGATGCTGCGGCTGCTGCTGCGCAACGCCGCCACCGGCACGCCCACCACTACCAGCGTGCTGTCGGCCTTCACCCTCTACCGCTAGCGCGCGCAGCCGGCGTCCGGCCTCGCCGCGCGCAGCCCGTCTGTCAGTAGCCGGGCCAGTGGCGGACCACGTAGCCGGCGTTGTCGGTGGCGCCCACCAGCCACCGCGAGGCGAACACGCCGCTGCGCCCCGCCGTGTCGTAGAGCATTCCGTCGACGTACATGTAGGTGTGCCCCGCGTTGGCCAGCACCGTGATGTAGCGCCCCGGCCCGGGCACACCCCAGTGCTCGAGTTCGCCGGAGGTCTCCGGTGAGCTCAGCAGGCCGCCGGCTGCCAGCGCGTAGCTGACGGAGCCCGAGCAGTCATAGGCGTTGTCGATGAAGGAGGCGTGCCCACCGCCGTACACATACGGGAAGTCAGCGATCTCGTTGGCGCCCGCGATCACCTTCTGGACCACTTCAGGCACGTCGTTGGGGATCGGGATCGTGCCGTTGCCACCGATCGAGCTGCCCCCCGGGACCGGGATCAGATCGCGCCTGTGGGTGGCCAGCGCGGCATGTTCGGCGGCGGTGACCTGGCCAAGCTCCTGGCGCACTTCGGCGTTCGACGCCGCCCCCGGCGCCACCGCGGCCTGCGCCGCCTTGACCGGATCGGCCGCTGCGACGTGTTTCAGCGAGGCCGGAGCGGGGTCGCTCTCGGCTTCGAGCGGGTCGGCCACCTCCTTCTGGCGCCCGGTCCCCGCGGTGTCGGTCGCCGGCGAGATGACCGCCGCGGACAGCGTCGAGCGCTTGGCGGTGCTCGCTGCGCGTGGGCCTCCGCCGCCTGCCGCCCCGCAACCGGCGAGCAGCAGGCACGCGAGCACGCAGCCGGGAACGGTCGGCCTCGTCCGGGTCGCGCGCATGCACAGAGGCTAGCGGGAGCGTCCGCCGGGAGCTGGCGCTAACCTTGGGGCCGATGCGTGACGACGTCAGCGCGGTTGAGCTCCGGCCGCACCTCCGCCTCCTGCACGGGATGCGCCGCCCGGCCAACTGGCTGCAACTGGTCCGCTTCGGCCTCGTGGGCGGCGTGGGGTTCGCGGTCAACCTGCTGGTGTACTCGCTGCTGGTCCACGGCGCCAGCGTGGACTACCGCGCCGCGTCCGTCGCCGCCTGGCTGGTTGCGGTGGTCAACAACTTCGTGCTCAACCGCCATTGGACCTTTGACGCGCGCGAGGGGCGCGCGCACTTCCAGGCTATGCGCTTCCTGCTGGTGAGCCTCGTTGCGGAGGCGTGCAGCCTGCTGCTGCTCACGCTGCTGGTCACCGACGCGGGCTTTGCCAAGGTGCCCGCGCAGGCGCTCGCGGTGGCGGGCTCGATGCCGCTCAACTTCCTCGGCAACAAGCTGTGGAGCTTCCGCGAGGGAGCCTGACGCTCGGTCTCGCTCGGCCGGGGCCGGCCGGCCAGCAGTTCTCCGGTCCCCGCGGGCTCTACATATACTCTGACACCCACCCTTCCGGAGGACTTTTGTGCAGGAGATGGTGATCTACGGCGTCAGCTTCGACATGGTGGGCAAGCAGCCGATCGTGCTCCTGAAGACGGTTGACGGCAACAAGTTCCTGCCGATCTGGATCGGACACCCCGAGGCGGCGTCGATCCTCATGAAGCTGCAGGGAGCCGGGACACCGCGGCCGATGACCCACGATCTGATGTGCGACATCCTCGGCGAGCTCGACGTGAAATGCACCTCCGTGTCGGTCACCGAGCTGCGCGAGAACACGTTCTTCGCCTCCATCACGCTCAACGTCGCGGGCAGGGAGATCGAAATCGACTCGCGCCCCAGCGACGCCATTGCCCTCGCGGTGCGCGCAGGAGCGCCCATCTACGCCGCGGAGGAGGTCATCTCCGAGTCCGCCATCGAGTTCGAGCACGACGTGGAGGAGTCCGAGGACGTGGTCGAGAAGTTCAAGGAGTTCCTCGATCAGGTGTCACCGGAGGATTTCGCCGCCGGCGACTCCTGAGACGGCCGCCGGCCCGGCGCCATACGGCGTCCTCGGTCGCTCGCGTGCTCAGCACGCCACGCTCCCTGCGTCCTTCTCTGGCTTGGCCGGCGGCCGTCTCAGGGGCGCGGGGCTGCGCCCGGCGCCGTGGCACCCGGGCCCGGCGACGTCAGGGGCCGGGGACGGCGCTTTGGAGGATCAGCTGGACGAGCTCGTCGAAGCTGATGCCGGCGGCGTCAGCGGCCTGGGGCAGCAGGCTGGTCTCGGTCATGCCGGGGACGACGTTGGTCTCCAGCACCCACAGCTCCCCGCTGCCCTGCTCCAGCATCAGGTCCACCCTGGCGACGCCGGCGCACCCCAGCAGCTCATAGACCTGCACGGCGAGCCTCTGCGCCCGCTCGGTGGTCTCCTCTCCCAGCTCCGCGGGACACACGAACGTGGTCATGCCGATCTCATAGCGCGACTCGTAGTCGTAGAAGTCCTCCTCTCGGGGCACGGCCTCCACCACCGGCAGCGCACGCGGCCTCTGCCCAGCGCCGCCGTGCGCCGCGGTTGAGCCCCCGATCACCGACACCGCCAGGTCCCTGCCGGCGACGTAGCTCTCGATCAGCACAGAGCGGTCGTAGGAGAGCGCGCCCACCATCGCCGTGGGCAGCTGCTCGCTGCTCTGCGCGAACTTGACGCCAAGCGCGGAGCCGCCGCTGGCGGGCTTCACGACCAGCGGGTACCCCAGCTCGGCCTCCACCGCGGCGATCGCGCCCGCCGCTCCCAGCTCGCGTATGGAGGTCTCGTGAAAAGCGTGAAAGGCGGGAGTGGGGATGCCGGCGCCGCGCATCAGGTGCTTGGCCAGCGCCTTGTCGGTGGCGCACATGCATGCCGCCGGCCCGGACCCGGTGAATGGGATGCCGAGCGCCTGCAGCAGCTCCTGGATCGCCCCGTCCTCGCCGTCGCGCCCATGCAGCGCTATGAAGGCCGCGTCCACCTCCGCTGCGGAGAGCTCACCCACCAGGTGGGGCCCCGCGTCGATCGCCACCACCTCGTGTCCCAGCCGCTGCAGCGCTTCCTGCACGTGTGCGCCGGAGCGCAGCGAGACGCCGCGCTCGAGCGAGCGCCCGCCCTTGAGCACTGCGATCCTGCGGGCGCTCATCGGTCGCTCTGCCGGCGGGCGGGCGGCTGCTCCCCGCGTCGCGGCAGCGCGACCACATCGGCCATCGCCGAATCGCCGCCGGGCGCCTGCGCGGAGGTGCCGGCGTCGGCTGCTGCGCTCGCGCCCGCATCGGCTCCGGCGCCCGGCTGGGCGCCGGCCCCACCCGCGCTGCGGCCCGTCAGCGAGCCGAGCAGCCCGAGCTGCGAGCGCATCGCTCTGCCGATGCGCATGATCCCCTCGCGGATGTCGTCCTCGGGAACGCCTGCGAAGTTCAGGCGCATCGAGGAGGATCCGCTGCGCCCATCCACGTAGGCCGCCCTGCCGGGTACGAACGCGACTCCCTCGCTCTTGCGGGCGAGCTCCAGCAGGTCGGTGGTGTCGATGCGCTCGTCGATGCTGGCCCACACGAACAGTCCGCCGTCGGGCCGCGTCCAGGCGGCGCCCTCGCCGAAGTGCTCGCCCAGCGCCTCGAGCATCGCGTCGCGACGGCCGCGGTAGAGGTCGCGCAGGCGCCTGACGTAGCTCCACCAGGCGGCCTCACCGTCGGCGCCGCTCTCCTGGAAGTAGGCGGCCACGAACATCTGCGTGACCGGCGAGGAGCACAGGTCGGCCCCCTGTTTGCCCAGGTTCAGCTTCTCCAGCACCGGGCGCGGCGCCACCGCCCACCCGAGGCGCAGGCCGGGCGAGAGGATCTTGGAGAAGGTGCCCAGGTAGATCACCAGGTCGGAGGCTCCACCGCGCCCCACCGCGGCCGCGTCCAGCGAGTAGAGCGTGGGCAGCGGCTGACCCTCGTAGCGCAGCAGCCCATACGGGTTGTCCTCGAGGACCAGCAGCTCGCGCTCGCGCGCGACCTCCACGAGGCGCCGCCGCCGCGCGAGCGACATGGTGACGCCGCCGGGATTCTGGAAGTTGGGGATCGTGTAGATGAACTTGGGGCGCCGGCCCTCCCGTGCCAGCCGGTCAAGCGCGGCCTCCAGAGCGTCGATCGGCATGCCCTGCGCATCCACCTCGATCTGCTCCACGCGCGCCTGGTAGGCGCTGAACGTGGGCACCGCCCCGGGATAGGTGGGCGCCTCGGCCACGATCACGTCGCCGGGGTCGATAAGCGTCTTGCACACCAGGTCGATCACCTGCTGGCCGCCCGTCGTGACGATCACCTCGGATGGGTCCACCACGGTGCCCTCGGCCGCCATCACCTCAACGATGCACTCCACCGTGCCGGCCATGCCCTCGGTGGGCCCGTACTGCAGAGCCCGCGCGGTGGACTCCGCGGCCACCCTGGACATCAGCTTGGCGTAGAGCTCGGGTGGGAAGGTGCTCGTGTCGGGCAGCCCGCCGGCGAGTGAGATCACGTCCGGCCGTTCGGTCAGCGCCATCATCTCGCGCATCGCTGAGCTCTTCATCCCGCGCGTGCGCGCGGCGAACAGCGACTCATAGCGCGCGAGCTCATGGGCGGTCGCCCGCGCCCCGCGTCCGTCACCCGCACCGCTGCCCGATTGATCCATGGCTCCCGCTCTATTCGACGCGGCGACGGCCCGTCCCTCGGTGGCTCTCCGAGAGTGCCGGACAGGTCGTCTATCGTCCTGGCCGTCAGGCGGCCAGCAAGGCACGGTATCGCACCTCCCCGGGGTCCCAGCGTGAACGGCAGCATCTTCTACATAGGTCTTGGAGCAGGTCTGGCCGCCGCGTGCGGACTGCGGCCGTTCCTGCCGGTGCTGCTCGCGGGCGCGCTCGCGTCGGCAAAGATCCTGGGTGTGCGCTTCCACGGCCACTCCTTCGGCTTCCTGCAGTCGAGCTGGTGGCTGCTCGCGGTGGCGGCGGCGCTTGCGCTGGCCTACGCGCTGCAGATCCTCCTGCGCCTGACGCCCACGTTCGACACGACCAGGCGAGGCGGCGTGGCCGACCCGCTGGCCGCCTCGCTCGCCGGCCTCGCGCTGGGCGCAGGCGCCGCGCTGTTCGCCGGCACCCTGGCCGCGCACGGCGATTCGCCCTGGCCGGGGCTGGTTGCGGGGCTGCTGATCGCCGCGGTGGCCCAGCGCGCCGTTTGGCCCGTGATCGGCCGCGCCCGCGCGCGCCTGCCCGACCGCGGGGCTCGCGAAGCGCTGACGGTCTACCTGGACGCGGCCGCGCTGGTGATGGCTGCGCTGGTGGCCCTGCTGCACCCGCTGGGCTACGTCGCGGTCGCAGCGCTCGGGTGGTTCGCCTGGCGTGGGCGGGCGGGCGGCGACGCCAAGTACGCAGGCCTGCGCATCCTCGGCCGCTGATGGCATGAGGCGCATCCTGCGGTGAGCGCACAACCGTCCAAGCTGGTCCTGTGCGTGATCGACGCCATGGCTCCGGAGATGCTCGAGCGTGCAGTCGCCCAGGGCGTCGCGCCGACGCTCGGTGCGCTGATGGAGCGCGGTCGCTACGTACCCGATTGCGTGGCCGCGTTCCCATCGGTGACGCCGGTGTGTGCCGCCTCGATCGTGACCGGCGTGGCCCAGGAGGAGCACCGGATCCCAGCGATGAACTGGTACGACCGCCAGGAATCCCGCTACGTCGAGTACGGGTCGAGCTTCCGCGCGGCGCAGCGCTTCGGTATCGCCCGTCAGCTGACCGACACGGTCTACAACATGAACCGCGTGCACCTGGCGCAGGAGACGCTCACGGTGTTCGAGTCCCTTGACGACGCCCAGGTGCGCACCGCCGGGACCACCTACCTGATGTACCGCGGGCGCTTCGTGCACGAGCCCCAGCGCGACACGGCGCTGACCAGGATCGCCTCGACGCTGGTGCGCCACTCCGTCATGGGCCCGCGCGAGCTGTTCTACGCGGACATCTTCGCCTCGCGGCGCACCGGCTGCCGCTCAGGTCTCGGCATGCCCGGCGTTCGCGACCGGCACTCCGCTTGCGTGTCCGCATATCTGGTCGAGAACGACCTGTTCGACTTCCTGCTGCTGTCCTTCCCGGACAACGACTGGTACTCACACAAGCGCGGGCCGGATGCGCAGGTGCAGTCGCTCGCGCAGGCCGACCTGCAGCTCGCCCGTGTGATGAACGCGGCCGGCGGCGTGGACGAGTTCCTGAGCGAGCACGCGATGATCGTGATGGCAGACCACTCACAGACGGATGTGGGCGCCACGATCGCTCTGCAGGACTCGCTCCAGGAGCTGGGCGTGCTGGGCCCCGTGCGCGCGTCGGAGAGCTCTTTCGAGGGCGAGCCGCGCATCGCGGTGTGCCCCTCCCAGCGCGCCGCGATGGTCTACGCGCTGAACGAGTCCGAGCGCGACGCGATGCGCGCCTCGGTGGTGGCGCTGTCGCTCGCCGTGGAGGGGGTGGACCTGGTGATCTGGTTGGAGCGCGACGCTCACGAGGCGCCGCGGGAGGCGGTCATCGCGAGCCCTGCACGCGGCGAGCTGCGCTTCTCGCCAGGCGGTGCGCTCGCGGACGCGCGCGGACGCAGCTGGAGCGTGGAGGGCTCGCTGGAGGTGCTCGGCGCGCGCGTCCGGGATGGGATGCTCGACTGTCCCGACTATCCCGACGCGCTGGCGCGCGTGTGGTCGGCGCTCATCTGCCCGACCTCCGGCGAGGTGCTCCTGTCCGCAGCGCAGGGGTACGAGTTCATCGACTGGGGCAGGCAGGCGCATGTGGGTGGCGGCAGCCACGGCTCTCTGCACCGAAGCGATTCCCTGGGCGCGCTGATCCTGACGGGTGTGTCGCTGCCCTCCCCGGAGCCCGAGCAGTGGGCGATCCGGGACGTGGCGCCGCTCGTGCGTGCGCACTTCGGGCTGTAGTCATGCCCGCCGCTGCCCGGCGCTGCGCCGGCCCCGCGCAGGCACGACCGGCGAGCACGGCGCGCGCGCCGCGTTAGGCTCGGCGTAATGCGCCTGCGGGCCGCGATCGTCCTCACGCTTGCGCTCGCCACGGCCGCGTGGGCGCCGGCCTGCGCCGGCGCCTCGACCCGCGCCGGCGCCTCGACCCGCGCGGGCGCCGGCGCCCGCGCCCAGACCCTCACAACCGTGGCGCCGGCGGAAGAACTGACGGCCGAGCCGGCCTCCACCCAGCCCGTGCCCGGGCGCAGGCTGTCCACCGACGAGGTGATCGCGATCGCGCAGCGGCTCCCGAAGATGCGCGCGGTCCGCGCGCAGTACCGCGGCAGCTTCGCGCAGGCCTATCTGAAGTCGCCGTTCCGCTGGCAGGTCAGCTTCTTCGCCGACGGCGGCAAGAAGGAGATCGGGCTGGTGATCATCGACGACCTCACCGGCAGGGTGCTGGAACAGTGGACCGGCTTTCAGATCGCCTGGACCATGGCCCGCGGCTATCCGGGAGCGTTCGGCGAGCACGTCAACGGCCTGTACATCTGGCTGCCGCTGTGCCTGCTGTTCGTGCTGCCGTTCGTGAACGTGCGAAAGCCGCTATCGCTCATCCACCTTGATCTCGCGATGCTGCTGCTGTTCTCCGTCTCGCTGGCGTTCTTCAACCACGCCAACATCTACGCGTCGGTGCCGCTCAGCTACCCGCCGCTGCTCTACCTGCTGGCGCGCATGCTCGCCCTGCTGCGACGCCGCGGCGCAGCGCAGCCGCCGGCACCGCTGCGCCTGCTGATCCCAGCGCCCTGGCTGGCGGTGGGGATCGTGTTCCTGATCGGATTCCGCGTTGGCCTGAACGTCACCGACGCAAACGTGATCGACGTGGGCTACGCCGGCGTCATCGGCGCCCAGCGGATCACCACCGGGGAGCCGCTCTACGGCGGCTACCCGAGCGACAACGAACACGGCGACACGTATGGCCCGTTCAACTACGAGGCGTACGTGCCGTTCGAGCAGATCTTCGGCTGGAGCGGCACCTGGAACGACCTGCCCGCCGCCCACGCCGCCTCGATCTTCTTCGACCTGCTGGCCGTCGCGCTGCTGTTCCTGATCGGCAGGCGCATGCGCGGCCCCACGCTCGGCGTCGCGCTCGCCTACGCCTGGGTGTCCTATCCATTCACCCTGTACGCGCTGGAGAGCGACTCCAACGACACGCTGGTGGCCGTGATGATCCTCGCCGCGATCCTGGCCGCCACCTATGCGGGCTCGCCGCGGCGGCGACTGGCGGGAGCTGCGCGCGGCGCCGCCTCAGCGCTGGCGGGGCTGACCAAGCTCGCGCCGCTGGCGCTCGCGCCGCTGATGGCAGCGCACGGTCTTCGCGCTGAGAGCCCGCGGCGCCGGATCACCGCGCTGGGCGTGTTCGTGCTGGCCTTCGCGGCGGCGGCGGGCCTCGCGATGATCCCGGCGCTCACGCACGACTCGCTGCACGAGATATACGAACGCACCGTGGCCTATCAGTCCGACCGCGGCTCACCGTTCTCGGTGTGGGGGCTCTATGGCGGTCTCGGCTGGGCGCAGAGCGCTGTGCAGGCGGCGGCGGTGGCGCTCGCGCTCGGCCTTGCGGTGCTGCCGCGCCGCGCCGATGCCGTGGGTCTTGCGGCGGCGTGCGCGGCGGTGATCATCTCGCTCCAGCTCGGGCTGGAACACTGGTTCTACCTGTACATCCCCTGGTTCTTCCCGCTCATCATGATCGCTCTGCTGGGGCGCTTTGGGGATCCCCGGGCGCCGCTGGGCGCGGCATCAGAACCTGCTCGATCGAGTCGGCCGCTAGCCGCCGTGAGCAGCTGATCAGGGCGCCCATCAGCCAGGGGTCCTCCTCCGAGGTTTCAAAACGAACGGGCATCTGGGTCACCAGCGACTCGATCGCCTGCTCGCGCTTTACCCCGATCACGCCGCCGCGCGGCCCGGTCATGCCGACGTCTGTGATGTAGGCGGTGCCCCCCGGCAGGACGCGTGCGTCGGCGGTGGGCACGTGCGTGTGCGTTCCCACCACCGCCGTGACGCGCCCGTCCAGGTGCCAGCCCATCGCCACCTTCTCCGAGGTCGCCTCGGCGTGCATGTCCACGAGCACGTGGTCGGCGTCGCCCAGTTCTGAGAGCGCCACCTCGATCTCGGTGAACGCCGATTTGCCCGCGCGCAGGTACAGGTTGCCGCTCATGCTCACCACGCCGAGGCGGATGCCGCCGTGCTCGACCGTGCAGGCGCCGTGCCCGGGCTGGCTTCGCAGGAAGTTGGCCGGGCGCAGGATCTGCTTATGGCTGTCCAGGTAGCCGTAGATCTCGTGGCGGTGGTAGGTGTGATTGCCGAGCGTGATCACGTCCACGCCGGCGGCGAACATCTGATCGGCGATCTTGGGTGTTATCCCGAGCCCACCCGCGGCGTTCTCGCCGTTGACCACGATGAACGTGGGGCGCTCGCGCTGCTGCAGCACGGGCAGGCAGTCGAGCAGCGTGTGGCGTCCGATGCCGCCCACGACATCGCCCACGAACAGGATCCGCGCCTCGTGCGCGGACGGCGCTTGGGCGACGGCGGCCGCCTCGGACTCAGCCATACTCTGCCGATGGCGGGAGGCAAGTGAGAGGGGTCTCCGAGAAGGAGCCGCAGGCGGCCCCGCCGGACGCCGAGGAGCGGGCGCTGGCGGGGACGGAGGAGCAGGCGGGCGCGACGGCGCCGCCCCGGGTCAGCGTTCCGCGCTGGGTGCAGCTGGTGATCCTGCCACTCGCCCTGGTGGGCCTCTGGGCACTCGCCAAAGCGGCCGGGAAAGTCATGGTCATATTCATCGTGGCTGCGCTCATTGCCCTGATCCTCAACCCGGCCGTCTCGCTGCTTCAGCGCCGCCTGCCCCGGGGGCTGGCCGTGCTGGCCGTGTATCTCGCATTCTTCCTGATGCTCGCGGGCATCGGGGTGCTGCTCGCCAACCCTATCTCCAACCAGGTGGCCCGATTCAGCCACGCGGTGCCACACCTGCTCAAACAGGCCAACAGGACGCTCGCCGAATTCCAGACGACGCTCAATCACGACGGCGTGCACGTGCACTTCATCAAACAGGGCGAGACCGCGCTGCAGACCCTCGGTGACAAGGTCGTCAAGGGCTCCAGCTCGATCGTCTCCTTCGGCGGCGGCCTGCTCACCGAAGCGGTCAGCGCGGGCTTCGACCTGGTGCTCGTGTTCGTCCTCTCGGTCTACATGCTGGTCTACGGACAGGAGATCGGGCACCTGGTGCGGCGCGTCATGCCCGACGGCGACGGCACCCGCGCGGATGACTATCCGACCCTGGTGCAGCACGCGGTCGGCCGCTACGTCGGCGGGCAGCTGCTGTTCAGCCTGATCATGGGCGCCACCACCGGTCTCGCGCTGTACATCTTCGGCGTCGCCGGTGTGTTCCCCGACGGGCGCCGCTACGCGGTGGTGTTCGCGATCTTCTACGGGCTGATGGAGCTGGTCCCCTACGTGGGGCCGATCCTGGGCGCGCTGCCGGCGATCATCGTCGCACTGGTCACCGATCCCATCTCCGCCCTCTGGGTGACGCTGCTGTTCGTCTCCCTGCAGCAGCTGGAGGGCCACATCGTCGCGCCGCAGATATTCGGCCACACGCTTCGCATCAACCCGCTCCTGGTGATCTTCGCGCTGCTGCTCGGCCTGCAGGTGCACGGCATCATCGGGGCGCTGCTGGCACTGCCGATACTCGCGGTCCTGCGCGAGACGGTGGTGTATCTCAGCCGCCATCTGAGCCTCGAATCGTGGGACGGGCCGGGGCGCGGACTGTTGTGAGCGCCGTCATGGAGGTGCGCGCGATCGGCAAGCGCTACGGCGCCCTGCGCGCACTGGAGGGCGTCAGCTTCACGGTCCGGGCAGGCGAGATGCTCGCCGTGATCGGGCCCAACGGGGCGGGCAAGACGACGCTGCTGTCGATCCTCGCCGGCGCGCAGCGCCCCAGCAGCGGAAGCGTCACGCCGGGGGCCGCGAGCGTGGGCTGGGCGCCCCAGCAGCAGGCGGTCTACTCGCGGCTGTCGGTGGCGGAGAACCTGGAGCTGTTCGCGCGCCTGGAGAAGGTGCCCGATCCGCGCGCCGCCGTGGAGCGCATGCTCGAGCAGACCGGCCTGCGCGCACGCTCGCGCGAGCTGGTGGGCAGGCTCTCGGGCGGCAACCGCCAGCGCGTGAACGTCGCTCTCGCCCTGATCGCCGACCCGCCGGTGCTCGTTCTGGACGAGCCGTCCGCCTCGCTCGATCCTCCCCAGCGCGTGCGGCTGTGGGAGTTCGTCTGCGGCCTGGCGCGCGCGGGCACCGCGGTGGTGTTCTCGACGCACGACGTCGCGGAGGCGCAGAGGCTTGCCGACCGCGTGCTCGTGCTGGTGGACGGGCGCGTGGCGATCGACGCCGTCCCGGAGCAGGTCGAGCGCGCGGGTGGGGGCGGCGGATTCGAGGCGGCGTTCCTGGAGATCCTTCGCCGCGCGCCGGAACCCGCGCCGGCACCGGATGGGATCACGGACGAGCGGGGCACGGGCCCTTGAGATGGCTGCTGGCCAAGGACCTGCTGATCCTGCGCCGCTCGCGTCTGACGGTGGCGCTGCTGATCGTCTACCCGGTTGCCATCGCGCTGCTGCTCGGCCTGGCCATCTCGCGAGGCCCGGCAGCTCCGCGCGTGGCCATCGTCGACGAGACTCCCCCGGGGCAGACCGTGCAGGTGGGCGCGCACCGGATCCCGGTGAGCCGGTACGCCCAGGAGCTCTTCTCCCAGGTGCAGGCGCTCAGCACCGCCTCCCGGGCGCAGGCGATCGCCAGGGTGCGCGCCGGCGACGCGGTGGCGGCGGTGATCATCCCCGCGGACATCGCCACGCGCATCGCCTCGCTGCGGCCCGCGAGCGTCGAAGTGATCTATGACGGCAACGCCCTCGAGCAGGCGCTGGTGCAGTCGAGCATCGAATCGGCGATCGCCAGGGCCAACACCGGTTTCAGCGAGCAGATCCAGAGGCCCACCGCGGCGACCCTGCGGGCGATCCTGCAGGGCGGCGAAACGGGGCTGCTTGGAGGGCCGCCCGATGCGATCGGCCTCGCGCGCATACCCGCGGCGCTGAGCGCGCTGGTGGCACGGGCGCCCGCGGGTGCCGCGAGCGGTCAGCTGCGGCGCATCGAAGCCTCAACCGCCTTCGCTGCGCGCGAGCTGTCGCAGAGCAGCCGGCTGCTTGCCACCGTGGGCGAGCCGATCGGCGTGCACAGCAGCGTGGTTGCCGGCCGCCGCACACCTCTGGATGCGTTTGCGGTGGTGGTCGCGGTGAGCGTCTCGCTGATGTTCGTCTGCGTGCTGCTGGCCGCGGGCGGCGTTGCGCTGGAGCGTGAGGAGAACGCGCTGGCGCGGCTGGCCCGCGGGCTGGTCTCGGCGTGGGCGCTGCTGGCGGAGAAGGCATTGCTGGGCGCCGTCTGCGCGTTCGTACTGGCATTCGCGATGATCGCCGGCGTGGGAGCGTTCGTGACGCTGGACTGGTCGCGGGCCGGGCAGTGGGTGCTCGCGCTCGCCCTCGGCGCCGGGGCGTTCGGGGCGCTGGGCGTGGCCGTCGGGGCGCTGGCCCATGAGGTGCGCGCCGCCACGCTGCTGGCGATTCTGCTGTCGATGCCGCTCGCGCTGCTGGCGCTCGTCCCGCGCGGCGCGGTTGCCGGCGGGTTCTATGACGCGATCGGGGTCATCTCCTTCGTCTTCCCGTTCAGGGCGTCGCTGCAGGCTCTGGACGCTGCCGTCAACGGCTCCGCGCCGCCGATCGCCGGATCGCTGGCGCACCTGGTCCTGCTGATCGCGGTGTTCGCATCGCTCGCACGGGCAGGCCTCATGCGGGCCGGATAGAGCCGGCGGGGACGCCGCGACTCTCTAACCTTCTGGGAGCATGGCCTTTCCCCAGACCCGCATGCGCAGGCTCCGCTCCAGCGCCGCGCTGCGCGGGCTGCTCCGCGAGAGCGACCTGCGCGCCGGGCAGCTGATCCTGCCGATGTTCATCGCCCAGGAGCTCGGTCCGGGCAGCGCAGGCGGCCGCGAGCCGATCGCCACGATGCCCGGCGTCGAGCGCCTGTCGCTGGGCGAGGCCGTGGCGGAGGCGCAGGAGGCCGCCGGGCTGGGCCTGGCGGCAGTGATGCTGTTCGGCATCCCCTCGGAGAAGGATGCTCAGGGGTCCGGCGCGTGGGAGGAGGACGGCGTCGTGCAGCTGGCCGTGCGTGCGATCAAGCAGGCGGCTCCCCAGCTGCTGGTGCTCACCGACGTGTGTCTGTGCGAGTACACCGACCACGGCCACTGCGGCGTGGTGCGCGAGGACGGCGCGGTGGACAACGACGCCACGCTCGCGCTGCTGGCTCGCACCGCCGTCAGCCATGCCCGCGCGGGCGCCGACATGGTGGCGCCGTCGGACATGATGGATGGCCGCGTGGGCGCGATCCGCGAGGAGCTGGACGGGGAGGGGTTCGCAGAGACCCCGATCCTTGCCTACTCGGCCAAGTTCGCATCGGCCTTCTACGGCCCGTTCCGCGATGCCGCCGGCTCCGCTCCGGCGTTCGGGGACCGCAGGGCCTACCAGCTCGATCCGGCCAACGGGCGCGAGGCCCGCCGCGAGGTGCTGCTGGACGTGCAGGAGGGCGCGGACATGGTGATGGTCAAGCCCGCTCTGGCCTACGGCGACCTGATCAGCGCGGTCAAGCGGGAGACGCTGCTGCCGGTGGCGGCCTACAACGTCAGCGGCGAGTATGCGATGGTCAAGGCCGCCGCCGCCGCGGGCTATCTCGACGAGCGGGCCACCGTGCTCGAGATACTCACCTCGCTGCGCCGCGCCGGCGCCGACACGATCGTCACCTACCACGCAAAGGACGCCGCACGATGGCTGGCAGAGCAGATCTGAGCGAGCAGAGCACCGACGAGCAGCGCGCGCTCGCGGCGATCCCGAAGATCCGCAGCCGCCGCGACGGCGCGGCCGTGGCGCTGGACGACCTCGACCGCCGGCTGCTCAACCTGATGCAGGGCAGCTTCCCGATCGCCCCGCGGCCCTACCTGCGCGTCGCGGAGCTCGCGGGCGTGCCCGAGGAGGAGGTGATGGCCCGCGTCTCGCGATTGCTCTCCCAGCGGATCATCCGCCAGGTCACGCCGATCTTCGACACGCGCGCGCTGGGCTACTCCTCGATGCTGGTGGCCGCCAAGGTGGATCCCGAGCATCCCCACCGCGCCGCCCAGGTGATCAACGCTCATCCCGGCGTCTCGCACAACTACCTGCGCAATCACGAGTTCAACCTGTGGTTCACCATCGCCACCGAGCCGGACTCCAGCCTGGGCCTCGAGGGAACGCTGGCTGCGCTGGCGCAGGAGGCCGGCGCGGAGTCGGTGCGCCAGCTGCCCACGCTGCGCCTGTTCAAGATCCGCATGGACCTGGAAATGGAGGGCGGCACCAAGGAGCTGGCCAGCGCCGCCGAGGCCGCCGCGCCGATCGAGCTCGAGCCCCAGCCATACGACGAGCGGGACATCGCGGTGATCCGCGCGCTGCAGGGAGACATGCCGGTCGTGCCCGAGCCCTACGCGCCCGCGGCGGCGGAGGTGGGCATCAGCCAGGAGCTGCTGCTCGACCAGCTCGCAGGAATGCAGGAGCGCGGCATCCTGCGCCGCGTGGCGGCGATCCTCTACCACCGCCGTGCGGGCTTCTCCGCGAACGGCATGGGGGTGTGGGAGGTGCCCGAGGAGCAGATCTACGACATCGGCTGCCGCATGGCCGCGTTCCGCGGGATCTCGCACTGCTACCAGCGTCCCACCTACGCGGACTGGCCATATTCGGTCTTCACGATGGCGCACGGGCGCTCCAAGGAGGAGTGCGACGCGGTGCTCGACGCGATCGCGCAGGAGACGGGGATCAGCGGGCGTGCAACGCTCTACTCCTCCACCGAGTTCAAGAAGATCCGCCTGCTGTACTTCACGGAGGACTTCAAGGACTGGGAGCGCGCGCACGCCTGAGCGCGGGTCCGTGGCCGCTTCGCTAACCGACACGCACTCGGCCGAGCTGTACCGCCGTGCGCTGGAGACTATTCCCGGCGGCGTCAACTCGCCGGTGAGGGCGATGCGGTCGATCGGCCGCGAGCCGATCTTCATCGCCCGCGGCGAGGGTGCGGAGCTGGTGGACGTCGACGGCAACCGCTTCATCGACTACGTCTGCTCTTGGGGCCCGCTGATCCACGGCCACGCGCATCCGCGGATAGTGCAGGCGGTGAGGGAGGCCGCGGGACGGGGGACCAGCTTTGGGGCGCCCACGGCCGGCGAGGTCGAGCTGGCCGCCGAGGTGGCGGGGCGGATGGATGGCGTGGAGATGCTGCGCATGACCTCCTCCGGGACCGAGGCCTCGATGAGCGCGATCCGGCTCGCGCGCGCCGCCACGGGGCGCACCATGATCCTGAAGTTCGCAGGCGCCTACCACGGCCACATCGACGGCCTGCTGGCACAGGCCGGCTCGGGCCTGGCCACCCAGTCGCTGCCGTCGAGCCCCGGCGTCAGCGCGGCCTCGGCGGCGGAGACGGTGATCGTGCCGTGGAACGACCCCGACGCTCTGATCGCGGCGACCGAGCGCCACGAGCTCGCTGCGATCCTGGCCGAGCCGCTGCCGGCCAACATGGGGCTGGTGGCGCCGGCGGAGGGCTTCCTGGAGCTTCTGCGCGCGCGCGCGGACGCGACCGGCGCGCTGCTGGTGCTCGACGAGGTGATCAGCGGGTTCCGGGTCTGCCGCGGAGGGGCGCAGGAGCTGACGGGGGTGACGGCCGACCTGAGCATCCTCGGCAAGGTGATCGGCGGTGGGCTGCCCGCCGCGGCGCTGGGCGGCGCCGCCGAGCTGATGCGGATGCTCGCGCCGGCGGGGGAGGTCTACCAGGCGGGGACCCTCTCGGGAAACCCGCTCGCCGTGGCTGCCGGGCTCGCAACGCTGGAGATGCTCGACGAGGCCTCCTACGTGCGCCTTGCTGCGAGCACGGAGAGGCTGGCAGACGGCCTGCGAGACGCCGCGCAGGGCTATCCGGTGCAGGTCGTGAGCGTTCCCGGCCTGGTCACGGTCTTCTTCAGCGATGTCCCCGTGCGGAACTTCGCCGACGCGCAGGCATGCGACATGGACGCCCACGCCCGCTGGTGCCGCGAGCTGCTCGCCCGCGGGGTCTATCCGCCGCCGTCGCAGTTCGAGGCGTGGTTCCCCTCGCTGGCGCATACGCCGGAGCATCTCGAGCTCACGCTGGCCGCCGCCGCGGCGGCGTTTGCATCCCTGCCCGAACCGGACGGAGCAGCATCGGCCGGACGGCGGGAGGCGGTGGCATGAGGACGGGCGGACTGGAACGCCTGCGCGAGCTGCTGCTCGAGGAGGGCGGAGTGATGGCGACGCTGCTCACCCCTGCGCCGCAGAACGGCGAGCGCCGCCGGCAGCTGCCCGGCGCTCCGGCCGGCATCGTCGCGCGCGGGCCGCGCGCGCAGGGCCACGAGGAGGAGTACGAACTGCTGATCGAGGCGATCTACGAGGGCTACCTGCTGCACTACGGCTCCCCCCGGGTCCTCCGGGCGCCCGAGGCGGACCTGGGGCTGCTGGCGGGCGACCGGCTATATGCGATGGGCCTGGCGCGGCTCGTGGATCTCGGCGACACGCTCGCCGTCGCGGAGCTTGCGGACACGATCACGCTCAGCGCATTGGCGCAGGGAGCCGGCCGCGAGGACCTCGCCGAGGCGGTTTGGGAGGCCGGCGCAAGGGCGGTCGGCTGGGGGTCCAGCGAGGCCCACGCCGCCGCCAAGGATCTGCTGCTCGCCGGCGACCTCGGGGCGCTCGATGCTATGCGCACAAGCGCTCTAGCGGTCTAGCCTCATCTCGATTCGCGCCTCGATATTGTTAGCGCCAGGTGGCTGACAAGCGCTCCAAGCACAAGTCGAAGTACACGCTCGACCGGGGCATCCCGGGGGCGTTCGAGGGTGAGACCGTCACCCGGCGGCGCTTCATGACGGCCAGCGCGCACACCGCCGGAGCGATCGCCGCCAGCTCCTTCGCGCTGCCCGCGCTGGCCTTCGCGTTCGGCCCCATCTTCAAAAGCTCGCCCCACCGCTGGGAAACGGTCGGGCCGGAGAGCATGTTCAGCGAGAACAACTACACGCCCGTGGTGATCACGCTGCAGCCGGGCATCGGGGAGGCGGGCAAGTCGACCGCCTACATCCGCCAGTTCAACCCGAGCATCGACACCGACCCCTACGATCGGGGCACTCCCTACATCGCGATCTCCAGCCGCTGTGCGCACCTGGGCTGCCCGGTGCGGTGGGTCGACGCCGCCGAGCGCTTCATCTGCCCGTGCCACGGCGGCGTGTACGACCTGCTGGGCCGGCGCGTGGGCGGCCCGCCGGTGCGCCCGCTCGACCGCTTCTACACGCGGGTGATCGGCGAAGACGTGCAGGTTGGGCCGCGCTTCAGCGTCAACAGCGAGCTGCGCCGCTTCTCGCCCCGCGACCCGGGCGAGCCGCTCGACGGCATCGGTCAGTACCTGTATCCATCGCGTCCCGGCGCGCAGAAACTGTGACCCGCTGACGAGGACCTGATCAATGCCCAAGCTCCCCAAGCTCCCAGCCCCCCCGCTCCCCGGGCCGATGCAGAACCCGCCGCCGCGCCCGGGTGACGGCAATGGCCCGATGACGCCCCTCGAGGGCGCGGCGCAGGCCGGCATCACCGTAATCGACTGGGTCGATGAGCGCACATCGCTGAGCGGCGCGGCGCGGTGGATGATGTTCCGCAAGGTGCCCAAGGGCACCAACTGGTTCTACACGCTGGGCTCCGCGACGATGTTCGCCTTCCTCAACCAGGCTGTCACCGGCGTGTTCCTGGCGATGTACTACCGGCCCGACGCCTCGGGCGGCGCCTACGAATCGATCCGCTACGTCACCAACGACGTGTTCCTCGGGCAGTTCGTGCGAGGCATGCACAAGTGGGGATCCAGCGTGATGGTGATCCTCGTATTTCTGCATATGGGTCGCACGTTCTTCTTCGGCGCGTACAAGTATCCGCGCGAGCTCAACTGGGTGATCGGCGTGGTGCTGTTGATCCTGACCATGGTGATGTCCTTCACCGGCTACCTGCTCCCGTTTGACCAGCGCGCCTACTGGGCGACGATCGTGGGGGTCAACATCAACGGCACCGGCCCGCTGATCGGCCCGTACCTGAGCGACTTCCTGCGCGGCGGCTCGGAATTCGGTGCCACCACGCTCTCGCGCTTCTACGCGATCCACATGCTGCTGATACCGGGCGCGCTCGCCACGCTGATCGGCGCGCACCTGTACCTCGTGGCGAAGCTGGGCACCACCGCGCCGCCCTGGCAGAAAGCGCAGACTCGCGCAGAGCTGCGCGAGGCCGAGGTCTAGAGCCGGTGCTCGAGCGATCGCCAGCAGGCCCGGCACGGGCCGCCGAGGTTCTGCGATGAACCAGCGCCAGAAGGAGGAGTACCTCCGCGAGTACGCGGTCCTGAAGTCGCAGGGCAAGCCGTTCTTCCCCTACGCGGTCGCCAAGGACGGGGCGATGGCATGCGTGGTGATGGCCGTGATCATCGCGATGTCGCTGGTGCTCGGCGCCGAGCTGGGGTCCAAGGCGAACCCCACCACCACGACCTACGTGCCACGACCCGAGTGGTACTTCTTCTTCCTGTTCGAGCTGCTCCGCGTGATCAAGCCGCCGAGCCTCGTGGGCCTGGCCACGATCGGCATTCCCACGCTGTGCATGATCCTGCTGTTCCTGCTGCCGTTCTATGACCGCGGTCCCGAGCGCCGGCCCGAGCGGCGCCCGATCGCAACCACCACGGGCATCGTGGTGATCGCGGCGATGGCCTACCTGACCTACTCGGGCGCCAACGCCGGGTCGCCCACCGCGATCGAAATGGCCACCCCGGCGCGCATCACCGCGCAGGGCGGATCGATCCTGGCCGAATACGAAGCGGGCAAGAAGGTGGTCGCTCAATCGGGCTGCCTTGCCTGCCACAAGATCGGCGACAACGGCAACCCGGGACCGGGCCCCAACCTGACGAAGATAGCCGACCGCATTCCGCGCCAGGCGATCGCGCGGACGCTCGTCAACCCGACCGCGCCGATGCCGTCGTTCAAGAACCTGCCGCCGCAGAAGTTCACAGCGATCGTCAACTTCCTCTCGCAACTCAAGTAGCCCTGGCATGCCCGCCCGCGAGGGAGCCGGCGCACCCGACGGGGCACAGGCCGGGAAGCTGGAGGCGGGACAGGTGCGCGCGATGTTCGACCGCATCGCGGGGGTGTACGACCTGATGAACACCGCCATGACCGCGGGACTGCACCATCGCTGGCGCGCCCGCGCCGCGGATCTCGCCCACGTGGGGCCCGGCAGCCGCGTGCTGGACGTGGCCACCGGGACCGGCGACCTGGCGATCGAGCTCTCGCGCCGCGTCTCCCCCGGCGGCGAGGTGGTGGGCAGCGACTTCGCGCAGGGCATGCTCGAGCGCGCCCGCGCGAAGGCGCCCGGAGCTCCCGCGGTGGCACTGCGCTTCGAGTGGGGCGACGCGCTCGAGCTGCCCTACGGCGAGAGCTCCTTCGATGCTGCCACGGTGGGATTCGGAGCGCGCAACTTCGACCGGCTCGACCGCGGACTGGAGGAGATGGTGCGCGTCGTGCGGCCCGGCGGCAGGGTGGTGGTGCTGGAGATCACCACGCCGGCGCGGCCCCCGCTGTCGGTCTTCTACGGCCTGTGGTTCGATCGCCTGGTGCCCGCGCTGGGCTGGCTGGCCGGCGCCGCCGCAGGCGCGCTCGCACGGGCCGGCGGGAATGCGCCGGAGCTGAGCATCGCAGACGCCTACACCTATCTGCCCAACTCCGTCAAGCGCTTCCCGGCACCCGAGCAGCTGGCGGCGGAGATGCAGCGTGCGGGGCTCACCGACATCAGCTACCTGATCACCGCCGGGGGCATCGTGGCAATCCACGCGGGCACCGTGCCGGAGGCGGAGAGCCGATGGTGAGCGTGCTTGGAAGCACGCCCGGCGCCGGCCCGGACGGCGCCGCGGGCGTGGACGGGCTCGACGCCGTGCTGCGCGGAGGCGGCGAGCGGCTGCGTCGGCTGATGGCGCGCACCGAGCGACACCTCGAGCGCGTCACCGCCGAGGCCGGCGAGCCTCTTGCGGTGTTCGCCAACGCCACCGTCACCGCGGGCGGCAAGCGCCTGCGCCCGCTGCTGGTGGTACTGGCTGCCGAGGTGGCAGGAGGCCCCGCCCCCTCGCCGGGCGGCGAGGAGCGGCTGGTGCGCGCGGCGGTGGCCGTCGAGCTGGTGCACTCGGCGACGCTGGTGCACGACGACCTGATCGACGGCGCGCAGCTTCGCCGGGGCCGCCCGACGGTGGCCGCGACAGCCGGGCGCGCCGCCGCGGTGGCCACCGGCGACCTGCTGTTCTCACGAGCATTCGCCGAGCTCGCCCGCAACGGCGACGCGGCTCAGCTGCGCGCGCTCTCGGACGCGAGCTCCGCGCTCGCCGCGGGCGAGCTGCTGCAGCGCGAGGATGCCTACGCGTCGCGCGTCGCGGTGGGGCGCTACATGCGTCGCTGTGAGCTGAAGACCGCCGCGCTGTTCGAGGCCGCCTGCAGGCTGGGGGCGCTGACGGCGGTCGGTGGTTCCGCGGAGATGGCGGACGGCCTCGGCGCGTTCGCCCGGCGGATCGGGCTGGCATTCCAGATGCTCGACGACGTGCTGGACGTCTCCGGCCCGGTGGAGCGCACGGGCAAGTCGCGCGGCACCGACCTGCTTGACGGCACCGTCACGCTGCCGTTCATCCTGGCCCGCGAACGCGAGCCGGAGCTCGCGGCAATCGACCTCGCGTCCCTGGGCGGCCCGGCGCAGGCGGAGCAGCTGTGCGAGCGCATCGCCGCGACTGGGGCGCTCAGCGAGGCGCGCGAGCAGGCGCTCGCAGTGGTGGCACAGGCGAAGGCGGCTCTGCCGGAGATCCTGCCCGACGGGCGCTCAGAGCTGCTCGAGCTGGTGGCGGACGCCGTGGTCGAGCGCTACCGCTGAAGCGTTCGCGCGGGCGCTAGAAGTCGCTGGGCGTGATCAGGTCGGCGTCCAGCGCACGCACGAAGAACTCCACTTCCTCCGACATGTTGGAGTGGGTCATCCGGCGCAGATCGCCGAGCAGGGCGCTGGAGCCGCGGTCGAGCTCGTCGTCCAGGCGTTCGACGGCGCTCTGGTCAAAGACGCCCTCGCGCCTGGACTCGCACTCCGGACAGCGCAGCACGATGCGCCAGTGGCGCGGGCCCTCCTCAGACCAGTCGAGCGGGTACACCAGCTCGCCACAGCAGTGGAAGCAAACGTGCAGATGGTCGGGGGTGGTTGCCTCGCCGCCTCGGTGCTGGGCACCGTAGATCAGGTCCGCGCGCCTGGGCTGCGAGCTGTTGGCGCGCTTGCTTGCAGGCGGGGGCACCGCAGGGGTTGCTTTGGGGTCGTTCTCCGGGTTCATCTGCTTGCTCTCAGTCGTCATCGACGCCTGAGCTTGTGGGCTTTAGTGGGTTCTCCGCAGTGCCCGCGCGCGGGCTACGGCCCTCCCCGCCCGTCCAGCGCCGGCGGGCGCGTGCCGGAGCGGTGGTAGGTTCAGAGGCGGCCATGGTGAGCGCGATCCGCACGATCGGTCACGAAGACCGGCTGAGCCTCGTGGATCACCTCGATGAGCTGCGCAGCCGCCTGATTCTCAGCGCCGCGTTCCTGGCCGTCGCGTTCGGCTTCTGCCTGTGGCAGAACCACGCGCTGCTGAACATCATCAACAAACCGCTGAAGACGCAGACCCAGAAACAGGTTGCCAAGGGCGAGGGCACCGTTGGCCAGGCATCGCTGGCACAGCAGGGGCTGCTGAAGGTGGCCGGCGACACACGCTCCGCGCTCGCTGTGATCACAAAGCCCGGCAGCGGCCTCTCCGCGCCGGCGCGCGCGCAGCTGACGCCGCTGATCGCGGCGCTGCACGCCGACGTCTCCAAGCTGCCGCGCAACCCGCCCGGTGACAACCCCGTCACCCTGGGCGTGGGTGAGCCGTTCACCACCACCATCACCATCTCGCTGTACTTCGCGCTGATCGTCTCGCTGCCGTTCATCCTCTACGAGCTCTACGGCTTCATCCTGCCCGCGCTGGCGCCCCACGAGCGCCGTGCCGCCGTGCCACTGCTGACGGCCGTGCCGTTCCTGTTCGCCGCAGGCGTGCTGTTCGGCTACTTCGTGGTGCTGCCGGCCGCTGTGCGCTTCTTCGTGAACTTCAACTCCAGCGAGTTCAACGTGCTGGTCCAGGCAAGCCAGTTCTACTCCTTCGCCGCCACCATCCTGCTGGCGATGGGTGCGGTCTTCCAGGTCCCGGTGCTGATCCTCGGGGCCACGAGGCTCGGCCTGGTGACGCCGCGCCAGCTGCGCAAATTCCGCCGCTACGCGATAGTCGCCTGCGCCGCGGTGGCTGCGTTCCTGCCAGGCGACGCCATCACGCTTGTCCTCGAGACGGTTCCGCTGTACGTGCTCTACGAGGCGAGTATCCTCATAGCCACGTTCGTTCGCCCGGCCGGAGCCGCCGAGGCCGATGAGCGGCGCCGGAGCTCCGAGGGGGAGCCGGGAGCTGATGCCGAGCAACCATCGGAGCCAACCGTGCAGGACATGATCGATCACGTAGACCCTAGGCTGTAGAGATGCTGTTCGACCTTCGAGGCAAGGGCCGCAGGCGCACGGTCCGCATCATCTACACGGGCCTGGCGCTGCTCATGGGCGTCGGGCTGGTCGGCTTCGGCGTGGGCGGCGGCTTCGGGGGCGGCGGCATCCTGAACGCCGCCAGCAACAGCGAAGGCTCCAGCGCGGCGAGCTTCGCGGCGCAGATCAAGAAGTACCGAAAGCTCACCAAGCAGAAACCCAAGGATGCCGCGGCCTGGGAACAGCTGACCAAAGCGATCCTGCACGAAGCCGGCGGCGTGACGCAGAACGGGATCACCTCGCAGGGCAAGGCGCTGTACGCGGAAGCCTCGGAATCGTGGAACAAGTACCTCGAACTGAACCCGCCCAAAGAGAGCTCGGAATTGGCCGAGCAGATGTACACGGTCTACAGCGAAGAAGGGCTCAAAGAGCCCAGCCAGGCGGTTCAGGCGCTGCAGATCCTCGTCGCCGCGCGTCCCACCAGCGCAGCCCTGTGGGCCGCGCTGGCCGAGAACGCATACAAAGCCAAGAACAAGCGCATCGGCGCACTGGCCTCCGAAAAGGCGGTCGCGCTGGCTCCCGCCGCGGACCGCACGCGTATCAAGACCGAACTCGAAGAAGCCGCCAAGAACCCCAGCGGCGAAAAGACCTACACGACCACCACCAACGGCAAAACCTACGTCGTCAAAAAAGCGGCCAACGGCACCTATACCGGCACGCAGTCCACGCCGACCACCACGACCGCGATCACGATCCCGTCCTCCAGCAGCACGACCACCAAGAAATAGCCGCACCGGGCTGCGGCGGGGTGTCTTCGAGCTCGGCTCGCCGATCCCGCAGCGAGGCGCCCGGCGACTGCGCGGCGGCGCCGCTCGGATAGAATCGCCAACCGCAGCCGGCGTGCAGCCGGCGCCCTCCAGGGCCGTTAGCTCAACCGGCAGAGCAGGGGCCTCTTAAGCCCAAGGTTCCGGGTTCGATCCCCGGACGGCCCATTCCCGAGAGCGGCACGCGCCCACATCCGGCAAACCGGAGCGCGCCGGCCCGGGGAGCGATTCCCCGAGCCGGCGAGCAGCGGCACCGTCTAGTCGACGACGATGCCGGCGGCGCTTGCGCCCACAGGCAGCGGCGTGCTGCCCTGCGCGGTGAGTTTTCCGTCGGCAGCGACCGCGAATGACAGAACTTCATCGGCCCTGCTGGCGTTCACGTACAGCGTGCTGCCGTCGGGGGACAGGCGTGGGTCAGCCGCACCCGCGCCCGCCGCCAGCGGCGGGGTGCTGCCGATCAGCACCAGGGCGCCGGCAGGTTCGATGCGATAGCTGGACACGGTGCCGGACCCGGTGTTCACGGCGAACAGGTACTCGCCGCTTGAGCTGATCGTCAGCCAGCACGGCGCGGTCTGCAGGTCGGCGACCGGCGAGAGGCCGATCGAGCTCAGCAGGCCCGAGCTGCTCACGTTGAACGCCGAGACGGAACCGGCGCCTTCACCGCCGTGGGCGTTGGTCACGTACAGCTGCGAAGGGACGTTCTGCCCGAAGCGGCCGCGCTGCCAATAGGGGCTCGCGGGCCTGAATTCCGAGCCGAACGGCCCGAGCGCCTGGGCCGCGAACGGCGAGCCCGCGGCCGGCAGCAGGCCGTTGCGCCGGGTCACGCTGAAGCTCGCGATCTGTGAGCTCGCCACGAGCGTGACGGCGACGTTCTGTCCGTTGGGGCTCACGACGACATCACCGGGCGCGGAGCCGCCTGGCAGCGGCGCGCTCGAGTCCTGGCGCGGATACAGCGCGCCCCATGGCGCCAGGTAGAAGCTCGTGACGTTGGGGGCCACTCCCGTGCCGCCCTGGTTGGTGACGTACACCACGTCGCCGGCCACCGCGATGCTGACCGGGTCAACGCCTCCCGAGGAGAAGGGACTGCCCGCGACCGGCTGCGGTTCGCCGCCGGAGCCCACACGCAGCACCGAGATCTGGTTGCTGCCGGCGTCCACCGCGAGTATGTACTGACCGTTGTCGGCGAACTGCGTCGCTCCCTGCGAGCCGAGTCCCTTGCCGAGCCCGGAGCCGCCGATGGCGAACGGGGAGCCGGGCAGCGGTATGAGCGATCCGCCCGCGCCGCGCTGGAAGCCAGCCAGCGTGTTGGCGGGGGCGGTGTTGTCGTTTACGTAGACGTGCCCTGCGGGCGAGGTGAGCGCCGGCTGGGCGGCGTTGGCGCTCGCGGTCGATGCCGCCAGCGAGAGCAGAGCGAGCGAGCAGGTGCCCGCCCCGAGGATGCGTCTCTTGCTCAGCATGTGAATGTCTCCTGTCCTTGGGGGTTGGTGGCGCGCACGGCCGAGCAGGCCCGACCGAGAGCGACGAGTCGCCCCTGCCGGACTGCAGCCCGCTCACTGCCCGCCACCCTGCAGTCCCGCCGGGGCCTCAGGCGTTACACGGCCCCCCGGCCGCCCGGCTTCAGCGAAGCCCACAGGCGCTCCGCGGGCACGCTGAGCGCCGAGCGCTCAGCCGCGCAGATCGTCGAAGGCGCGCAGCAGCGCAGCCCGTGTGTCGGCATCCGGGGGATGCTCGGGCAGCTCGTGCAGCGAGCCGACCAGCCTGCGCATGTCCTCGAGGTAGCCGCTGCAGCCGTCGCACTCGGCCAGGTGCGCCTCGAAGCGGACGCGCTCCCCCTCCGGCAGGGCGCCCTCCAGATAGTCGCCCACGAGCTCCACGAACTCGCGGCACACCAGCGGGTCCGGGCGCCCCCGGCGACGCAGCAGGCGCATCAGGCGACCTCCTCCACCAGCGAGGCCAGCGCGGAGCGTATGCGCGAGCGGCCGCGATGGAGCAGCACCCGCTGGTTCATCTCGCTGAGGTCCAGCAGCGCGGCAACCTCCGCGGCTGAGAAGCCGACCACATCACGCAGCGTGACCACGGCGCGCTGGCGCTCCGGCAGCTGCTCGATCTCCCGCGCCAGCTGCTCGCGCAGCTGGGCGCTCAACAGCGACCGCTCGGGGTCCGCGTCGAGTCGCTCCGGCGCGCTACTCCAGCGCCCGTCGGCACCGAACGCGTCCGGGTCGACGCTCGGCCCTTCGTCTTCTTCGAGCGCCGAGAACGGCACGGCGCGCGCGTCGCGCACGGCGTAGGTGCGGGCGCGGTTGATGAGGATCTGGAAGATCCACGTGCGCAGGGATGAGCGACCCTCGAATCCGTCGAGGCCCCGAATGACAGCGAGCCACGTTTCCTGCACCACGTCCTCCGCCGCCGAGGGGGTCCGCACGAACGTCCTCGCCACGCGCCTGAGCGCAGCGTCGTGTTTGGCCAGGAGCGAGTCGAACGCGCCGGCGTCACCGGCACGCAGACGAGCGAGAAGCAGCGCTTCGTCCTCCACAGCGAAGATCGTAGTGCCCCGCGCCGCATCGGATCCCCTCTCTCGCCGGGCGTCACGCGCCCGGCGCCCTCACGAGGGCGCCGGTGCAGCCTCCGCTCTGCGCGTGGGCAGCCGCAGCTCCGCCTCCTCGGGTGTCCGCCGCGCGTGGCGCAAACCGAGGGCGACGAGGCCGAGCATCACCAGGGCCAGGATGAACGACGCGATCGCGCCGTAGAGCATGATCGTGCCGATCTTCGAGAAGCCGTAGGCCTCGAGCAGCAGGCCGCGCAGCGTGGTCCCCTGGAATGACGTCGTCTCCAGCGCCGCCAGCTTTGTGTTGGCCGGTTCGGCGCGCGCGGCGGCGCTGATCTTGGCGTAGATGCCTCCATAGGGCATCTCGGAGAGGTGGATCGCGATGAAGTGATCGGCGTAGGCCTCGGCCTGCTGGCCGGTCAGCAGCTGCTGACCGGAGTACTTCTCCAGATAGGGGATCATCGCGGGCGTGATCTCCGTGCCGGGCTTGGCCGACGCCCAGACGGACTTCGGCGGGAAGAAGATCTGCTGCTCGGCCAGCTGGTTGTGCACATTGTTGTGGTCGTAGTTGTAACCCCACAGCAGCAGGCCTCCTGCCACCAGCAGAACGACGACGAGCACCAGCCCAACGGTGCTGGCGAGAACGTCAAAGACCCTGCGAGGCATGCGATCGCTCCTATCGGTGGGATGCGGGTGGCAGCAGGACCGCGCACGCGATCCGTCGCCGCCAACCTACGGGCCGTCGGGCAGCCGCGAATCCGCGCTTTCAACCAGCGTGGGTGTGGGTTTCTACTGCCCGCGCGCGGCGTCGTCAGCCGCTGAGCCCCGGCGCGCGTGGCGGAGCGGGAAGCGGCGCGCCGCCCAGCGCCGGGCGCAGCCGCATGGCCCTGCGAAGCGTCTCGGGCAGGTACCAGTTCCAGCGCCCGAGCAGCTTCATCGCCGCCGGCACGAGCAGCGCGCGCACCACGCTCGCGTCGAGGAAGATGGCGGCGGACAGTCCCACGCCGAACTCCTGAAGTCCCACGAAGCTGCCGCTGGTGAAGCCGGAGAAGGCCGCGATCATGATCACCGCGGCTGCGGTGATGATGCGCCCGGTGTGCTCCAGGCCGTGCGCCACCGCGCGCTCGTTGTCGTGGTGCAGGTCCCACTCCTCGCGTGTGCGCGACAGCAGGAACACCTCGTAGTCCATCGATATCCCGAAGATGGTTGCAAACAGGAATATCGGTATCCACGCTTCGATCTGCGGCGAGCCGTAGAGGCCGAGCACGCTTCCCCAGCCGTGCTGGAACACCAGCACCAGCACGCCGTAGGACGCGCTCACCGAAACCAGGTTCAGCAGCACCGCCTTCAGCGGCAGCACCGCCGAGCGGAACGCGCGCAGCAGCACGAAGTAGGTGATCAGCAGCACCGCTGCGATCAGCCATGGGAACGCGCCGTAGGCGGTGCTCACGAAATCCACGCCGAATGCTGGGGCGCCGGTGAGCAGCACCGTGTCCCTGCGCGGGAATCGCGCCGCGGGTATGTAGCGCTCGCGGATCGTGTGCACCAGGTTGATCGCAGTGAAGGTGCCCGCGTCGGTGCGACCCGACGCGCGGACCTGGAGCGCGCTGCCCCGTGCGTCGATCAGGCCGGCTTCGCGCGTGACGGCCGCGGAGCTGGTCACGGGCGCCTCGATGGTGGCGCTCTCGATGCGAGGATCCCCGCGCAGCTCCGCCACCAGCCGCCGCTCTGCGGCGACGGTCGCGGGAGCGAGCGCGCCGCCGGGCACGTGCGTGTCGACGACGACCTGCTGTGGAGCCAGCGCGCCGGGACCGATCGAGCCCTCGAGCAGATACAGGCCTTCGCTGGCCTGAGTGCCCCTGGGCGTGTGGCGGTTGTCACCGCCGGTCACGTGCAGCGCCAGCGCCGGCAGCGCCAGCGCCACCAGCAGCGCACCGGTGCCCACCAGGTAGGCCACGGGGTGGCGCATGATCGAGCGGGCCAGGCGGGTCCACATGCCGGACGCGCCGCTGGAGCGGCGATGGAGCATGCTGCGAGGAATCACCCGCAACCTGTTCACGCGTGTGCCCAGCAGCGACAGGAACGCAGGCAGGAACGTGGCCGAGGCGGCGATCGAGATGAGCGGTATCAGCACCGCGCCGGCGCCCATCGAGCGCATGAAGGGCAGCGGGATCATCAGCAGCAGCGCCAGGCCGATCGCCACGGTGAGGCCCGAGAACAGCGTTGCGCGCCCAGCGGTGGCCATCGTGGCCTCAAGCGCGGTGTCGGGGTCCTCACCGTCGCTCAGCTGCTCGCGATACCGGAACACGATCAGCATCGAGTAGTCGATCGCGATCGCCAGCCCGATCAGCGTCACGATGTTGGTGACGTATTCGGCCATGTTGCCCAGATGCGCCACCACCCACACGAGGCCAAGCGTGGTCGGCAGCGTCACCAGCGCGAACGCAAACGGCACGATCACGGCACCGAGCGTGCCGAACATGAACAGCAGCACCAGGATCGCGATCGGCAGGGCTATCTCCTCGCCGTTGCTGAGGTCCTTGCTGTACACCGGCCCGAGGTCGTGGCTGAGGGCGGGAAAGCCCGTCAGGTATGAACGCACCCCGGGGATGTCGCCGATCGCCCGTCGCATCGGTTCGGTGTAGGCCTTTGCGTCGGCTCCCTGCAACGGATCGGTGATCTGCACGTACGCAAGGCCCGGGCCGGCCACCTGCGGCGGGCCTGCCCGCCCGTCGGGCACCCGCGTGGCGGCCCGCCGTGCGGCGGCCTGTGCGAGCGCCAGCGGCGGAGCGGGCCCCGCCGAGCGGACCACCAGCGTGAAGGCCCCGTCGCCGCGCTCGTGGAAGTGCTCGCGCAGGACTTCCAGCCCCTTTTCCGCGCTCGAGCCGGGGACGCTGAAGCGGTTGGTGAGCAGTTTTCCCAGTCCGGTGGTGGCCCACCCGCCCAACACCGCCAGCATCAGCCACACCGCCAGCACCGACCGGCGGTGTGCGATCACGAAGCGCGTCCAGCGCACGATTGCGCGTGATCTGCCAGGGCCGCTCTGCACGCTCGGCGAGCTCACGCATCGATCCTAGCCAGACCGCGCCCACCCCCGAGGCCTCGCGCCCGCGCCCGCCAGGGGCTCGCAATCCCCGGAAGAACCACGAGCAGGCGTGTGGGCCAGCCGCGATGACGGGCTCCCGCGCCCCGGGTAGCGTGCGGCTGTGACCGAGCGCCTGACAGCACTGGATGCCACCTTCCTGGAGCTCGAGCAGGCCGACGACAGCGCGCACATGCACATCGGCGGGGTGATGGTCTTCGAGCCGCCCCGAAGCGGTCGCCCGCCTTCCCAGCAGGACCTGTGCGGCCAGCTGGAGGCTCGCCTGGATCAGCTGCCTCGCTACCGCCAGCGGCTCTCGCAGCCACGCACCGGCGGCATGGCCTGGCCGGAGTGGGTGCACGACCCGTCCTTCAGCATCACTGAGAACATCCAGCGGGCCGCCCTGCCCTCGCCCGGCGGTGAGCGCGAGCTCGCCGCGTGGGCTTCCAACTACTACTCCCAGCGGCTGGACCGTCGCCGGCCTCTATGGGAGATGGTGATCCTCGAGGGCCTGGCCGACGGGCGCTGGGCGCTCGTCAGCAAGACCCACCATTGCATGGTCGACGGCGTTGGCTCGGTCGATGTGAGCCATCTGATGCTCGACAGCCAGCCCGATCCAGATCCCGATCCCGGGCACGAGCATGCGCCACGCCGGCGAATCACCGGGCCCGGGATGCGCGCCGAGCGGGACCCGGCGGCAGGCTCCGAGCCGCCGGAGCCGCCGTCGCCGAGCCAGCCGCTCGCGGCGCTGACGCTGATGGCCCGCGCCGCCGGCAGCGTTGTGCCAAGCGAATCGATCGCGCACGCTGCGCAGATGGGCGTGCACGGGGCGCTGCATCCTCGCGAGGCGCTGCACAGCGCACGCGCGGCCGTCGAGATGATTGTGCGTGAGGAGCTGCGAGGGGCGCCACACACCTCCCTGAACGAGCCGATCGGTACGCGCCGCAGGCTGGAGGTGATGCGCATGGCGCTCGCGGACATGCGCGAGGTGGGCAGTGCGCTGGGCGGCTCTGTCAACGACGTTGCTCTCACCGTCACCACCGGAGGCCTGCGTGCGCTGCTGGAGTCCCGGGGAGAGGCGCTGCCCGCGCAGGGACTGCGGGCGATGGTGCCGATGAACCTCCGCAGCGTCTCCGAGCATCTGGCGCTTGGCAACAAGATCTCCTCGCTGTTCATCGACCTGCCGGTGCTCGAGGCCGATGCCGCGCAGCGGCTGCAGGAAACGACGCAGCGCTCACGCGCGCTGAAGTCCGACGGGCGGCAGGCTGCGGGCACGAGCGCCGTGCTGGAGCTGGCCGGACTGGCGCCGCCGGTGCTGCACGCGGGCGTGGCGCGCTCGCTCTACGCCAAGCGCCTGTTCAACCTCACGGTCACCAATGTGCCGGGACCCGCACACACCCTCTACTGCCTCGGCTCCCGGCTCACGGAGATTCGCCCGCTCGTTCCGCTGGCGGCCGAGCACGCGGTGGGGGTGGCGATCCTCAGCTACGACGGCGACGCGTGCTTCGGGGTCGTGGCCGACCCCGACTCGGTGCCCGATCTCGATGTGATGCTCGACGCCATGCGCGCCACCGCCGTGGAGCTGCTGGACGCCGCGCGCGAGCGCGCCGCGGATGCGCTCGCCGGCGGGTGAGCCGGCCCGAGGGCCCGTCGCCGAGGGGCGCTCAGCGCCTGGAGACGTCTTCCAGGTAGCTCTGAACCCAGCTCTCTGACAGTTCGTCGGACTGGCGGCCCATGCGCAGGCCCTGCGGCAGCATCAGCTCCGGGCGCGGTATGCGCAGGTCGTCGAGCACGCGGCCCACGGTGCCCTCGAGGTCCCCGGCGATCTCCTCGTAGTACAGCGCCAGCGGGCGCTGGCCGATGCGGAAGAAGAACCCGCGCCACGCATCCTCCTGGCGGCGCAGCTGCTCGAGCAGGTGATCGATGGCGTCATAGGAGTACACCGGCCGGCGCTCCGGCTGCTCATCGGCCGGGGCTCCCGTCTCCTTGCGCCAGACCCACGTCTGCAGCGCGCGCCACATGGACACCGCCTGGCGCACCTTGTCGCTGCGCGAGACGAACACGTAGCGAAGCTCCGGGAACGCCGCGTTCAGCAGCGAGCCGTCGCCCATGCCGCCGAAGCGCGGGATCCCGCGCATCAGCGCCATGAAGTCGTTGAAGTAGCTCCACATCAGCTTGGAGCCGAACACGCCGTTGGGCGTGGTTCCCTCGCGCAGAGCCGCAGCGAGGTGCACCCCATAGTCGTCGCGGCTCCACGTGGGGGATTTTTCGGACTCTCGATCCAGCTGGGAGTCGTGCGGCAGCAGCCGGAAGACTTCGGGGCTGCGCAGTTCCCAGAAGTACTCGCGCGGCCTGCGCGGCACCCCGGTCTCCTTGAGCTCCTCGAAGTACTCCCTGGGCCGCCCCGCCACGCCGGTGCCCTCGAGCGCTTCGCAGAGCAGGGTGCTGCCGCTGCGCTGCGTGGCGCACACGAGGTAGCAGCGCTCGGGTCTCACCGCGCCATCGGCGCCGTCCGCCCGCTCGCCCGCGGTCCGCTCGCTCTGATCGCTCATGCGATCACCGTCACCGGTTCGGTCGCCGAGATCTGGTCCGGGGTGTTGATTTCCGCACCCGGCGGGGGGCTGGGGTCGCCGTGCAGCAGCGGGTCATCGGTCTCGTCCATCCACTCCAGCAGCATCGCGCGCATCTGCTCCAGGGTCGTCCTGGCGTCGGCGCTCTGGGCGAGGTTGTCCGACTCGTTGGGATCGAAGAGCAGGTCGTAGAGCTGCTCGTGGGCAACCGTGCGCTGCGCCCAGCCGTTGGCCATCAGCAGGTCCTTGGAGGGCGAGTCGTCGCAGTTGGCCAGCACCGGCGTGGTGCGATCGGAGAAACGGCGGATGTACTTCCAGCGCTCCGTGCGCACGGCCCGCTGCGGCTCGTAGGCGGCGTGCCAGGTCATCTCCGCGAACAGCCTGTCGCGCAGCGTGGTCTGCTGTCCCAGCACCAGCGGCAGCAGCGAGAGGCCCTGCAGGAAGTCGGGCTGCTCGATCCCCGCCACGTCGCAGACGGTGGGGTACACGTCCAGATGCGACACCAGCGCGTCGTTGACCTTGCCCCCGGAGAAGCCGCCGGGCCCGCGCATGATCAGCAGCACCCCCAGCCCTCGGTCGAACAGGGTTGCCTTGGCGCCGGGGAATGCCAGGCCGTGATCTGTCGTGAAGATGATCAGCGTGTTGTCCGCCATCCCGGCCTCGTCCAGGGCGCCCAGCACCGTACCGACGCCCTGGTCCAGAGTGCGCGCGCTGGCCTTGTAGGCGGCCATGTCCCTGCGGGTCTCGGGCGTGTCTGGCAGGTTCGCAGGCGGCGTCGAGTAGAGGGCGTCGCGCACGGATGAGGGACCCAGCCAGTCCCGGTGGGTCTCGAAGAACCCCACGGACAGGAAGAACGGCTGCGGGATCGGCTCGGAGATGATGTCGATGGCAACCGGCGCCACCGACTCGACATGCGTGGTGGGGATCTTCATCACGCGGTCAAAGCCGATGATGTCCGGGCGCTTGGCGATGTGCTGCTCGCCGATCAGCACCGAGTGATAGCCCGCCTCACCCAGGGGGTGCACGAGGTGCTGCCTGTAGTCGTTCAGCGACCAGCCGCGGTGCGCGAGTCCCAGCATCCCGTTGTTGTGCCCGTATTGCCCGGTGAGCATGCACGCTCTGGAGGCAGAGCACGTGGGGGCCGCGCAGAACGCTTTGCGGAACAGGACCCCCTGGTCGGCCAGGCGCTGGATGTTGGGAGTGGGCACCGCATGGCCGTAGGGCTGCACGTAGCGCCCCGTGTCGTGCGAATGCAGGTAGAGGATGTTGGGAGGGGCTTCGCTCATGCTGTGCACGCGCCGGTCGGGCGCCGAAGCCTAGAGGTTCTTCAGCGCATTGGTGGGCAACGCGTCTGTGAGCGTCGCCTCAGGCTGCACCGGCGCCGACCCCAGCACCCTCGCCGGCGATGATCGTCTGGCGTCCCGCCTCGGTCCAGATCACCTGGTCGCGGCCCGGGCCCACCCCGATCAGCGTGACCGGTGCGCCGGCGTGCTCGGCGATGAACTCCAGGTACTCGCGAGCAGCGTCCGGCAGGTCCGACAGCGTCCGGCACTCGCCCAGGTCCTCGCTCCAGCCGGGCATCTCTGTGAGCTCCGCGGTGGTGTGGTGCAGGACCGTCTGGTGATAGGGGAAGTCCTCGAACTCGGCGCCTTCGGCGCCGCGGTAGCTGGTGCACACCTTGATGCGCTCGAAGCCCGACAGCACGTCGAGCTTTGTGATCACCAGCGCTGTCAGCGTGTTCAGCCTCGCCGCGTAGCGCAGCGCCACCAGGTCCAGCCAGCCGGTGCGCCGCGGGCGCCCGGTGGTGGTGCCGAACTCACCGCCGCGTTTGCGGATCAGCTCGCCCTCGCCGTCGGCGTCCAGCAGCTCGCTGGGAAACGGCCCCGCGCCCACGCGGGTGGTGTACGCCTTGGAGATTCCCCAGATTTCATCGATCGCCTTGGGCCCGATGCCGGTCCCGACGCACGCGGCGCCGGCGAGCGGGTTGGATGAGGTCACGAACGGATAGGTGCCGTGATCGATGTCGAGCATGGCGCCCTGCGCGCCCTCCAGGATCACGCGCTTGCCCGCGTCCAGCATCTCCCACATCAGCTTGGAGGTGTCGGCGATGTGCTGCTCGAGGCGATGGCCGAAGGTCAGGTATTCCTCGGTCATCGTGTGCAGGTCGAGCGCGGGGTCCTTCTCGAACGGTCGCAGCGACAGGCGCTTGGGCTCCATCGCCGCGACTATCTTCTTCTTGAGGATCTTCTCGTCCAGCAGGTCCTGCACGCGAATTCCCAGCCGCGCGGCCTTGTCCGCATAGCAGGGCCCGATGCCCCGCCGCGTGGTGCCGATCGCAAGGCTGCCCAGCCTGGCCTCGCCCGCGGAGTCCAGAAGCAGGTGGTAGGGCATGATCAGGTGCGCGTTGGCCGAGATGCGCAGCCCGCTGACGTCCACGCGCCGAGCGCGCAGCGCATCGAGCTCGTCGATCAGCACGCGCGGGTCGATCACCACGCCGTTGCCGATCACGCAGCGCTTGCCCGGATACAGGATGCCGGAGGGGATCAGGTGCAGCTTCCACTCCTCCTCGCCCCTGACGATCGTGTGGCCCGCGTTGTTGCCGCCCTGGAAGCGCACGACGGCGTCGCCCTGCTCGGCAAGCAGATCGGTGATCTTGCCCTTGCCCTCGTCGCCCCACTGGGCGCCCACTATCACGATGCCAGGCATGCCTGACGCAGTCTAGAGCGGTCGGACCGCCGGGCCGAGCGAGGCGCCGCCGTCGCCGGCCGGCTCGTGGGCGGGCCCGGCGCGGAACTCCTGGCGCTTGTCCGGGCCGTACAGGGGGATGATGTCCCCGCAGATCTCGACCAGGCGCGAGACGGTCCTGCGCCCGAGCCGCTCGTCGAGCTCGTCCGGCATCAGGTTGGTGGTCGCCACGATCGCCCGCTCAGCCTCGTAGCGCGCGTTGACGATCGAATACAGCTGCTCCAGCACCCAGTCGGTCTGGTGCTCGGCTCCCAGGTCGTCGATGTGCAGCAGGTCCACCGCGGCGAGCCGGTCGATGAAGTCCAGCTTGCCCTCCTCGGAGCCCATCGCCTCGCGCAGCAGGTTCAGAAGGCGCGGCAGCGAGTAGATCGCCACCGAGCGGCCGTGCTCGAGCGCGGCTTTGGAGACCAGCATCGCAAGCGTGGTCTTGCCGGTGCCGACATCGCCCTGGATCCACAGGCCGCGACCCTGATCGAGGTTCCTGGCGACCGCGCCGACGTAGCGGCGCACCGCGCGCACCTGCTCGGGCGCCGTCCTTGCGATGTCGCTCACCGGTGCGCGGTCAAACGAGACTCCGCTGTAGCGCCGCGGGATCCGGCCCTCCAGGCGACCGGCCGCCAGGGTGGCGATTCGCCCGGGGCGGCAGGCACAGTCGCTGGCCGTCCTGGTCGTCTCGTCCACCAGGAAGCCGCTGCCGTCGCACAGCCCCAGCGGGCACGCGCCGCCGGCGGTGCTGCGCTCGGCCGGGGAGTGGCGCGCGCCGGTCACTGCTCACCCGCCGGGACCAGGCCGCGGGCCGCAGCGATCGTCTCGCCCGCGCCGTAGCGATCGTCCCGCCCGTAGTTCATGAAGCGCGGGTACTCCTTCTGGAAGGTGAGCGTCACTTTGCCCACCGCGCCGTTGCGGTGCTTGGCGATGATCAGGTCCGCCTCGCCCTGACGCTCGGATTCCTCGTCGTAATAGTCCTCGCGGTAGATGAACATCACCAGGTCGGAGTCCTGCTCCAGGTTGCCGCTCTCGCGCAGATCCGACAGCTGTGGCTTCTTGTCCGGGCGCTGCTCCACCGCGCGGCTGAGCTGCGAGAGCGCGATCACCGGCACGCTCAGCTCGCGCGCCAGGATCTTCAGCCCACGGCTCAGCTCGCCCACCGCCGTCACGCGGCTGTCGTAGCGGGAGTCGGTCCTCATCAGCTGCAGGTAGTCCACGATGATCAGCCCCAGACCTCCGTCCACCTGGCTGTGCAGCCTGCGCGCCTTGGCCCTGATCTCGAGCATCCCCACGTCGCTGGAGTCGTCCACCCACAGCGGCGCGCTGGCCAGCCGCTGCGACGCGCGCAGGATCGACTGCCAGCGCTTCTCGGCCACGCGGCCCTTGCGCAGCTCCTCGCCCTTGATGCGCGCCTGCGAGGCCACGAACCTCTGCGCCAGCTCCGCCTCCGCCATCTCCAGCGAGAACAGCGCCACCGGCTTGTTCGATTCAACCGACGCGTTTTCCGCGATGTTGCACACCAGCGCGCTCTTGCCCATGGCGGGGCGCGCGGCGATGATGATCAGGTTGCCCGGCTGGAAGCCGCCGGTGATCTCGTCGAGGTCGCGGAAGCCCGACGGCGTGCCGGTCAGCGAGGTGCCCTCCAGCGAGAGTTTGTGCAGCTTGTCCAGCTCCACGTGCAACACGTCCTCGATCGACTGGAAGTCCTTCTGACGGTCGTCGCGACCCACCTCCAGCATCGCCTTCTCGGCCTGCTCCACCAGCTCGCGAGGCGCCGCCTGGTGACCCAGCACGCTCTCCTGGATCTCGAAGGACGCGCGCAGCAGCCTGCGCAGAAGCGCGTTCTCTCGAACGATCTGCGCATACCGGCGCGCATGACCCGCCGCGGGCACCACGCCGGTCAGCTCGTCCACCGCCACCTGCCCGCCCACCGCTGCCAGCCTGCCGAGCTGGCGCAGCCTGTCGGTGACCGTCAGGACGTCCACCGGCTCGCTCTCGTTGTAGAGCGCCAGCATCGCCTCGTAGATGATCCCGTGGCGCTCCCTGTAGAAGTCCTCCGGGCGCAGACCCTCTTCGATCACCAGCGCGTACAGCGAGCGGTCTGAGAGCAGGATCGCACCCAGCACCGACTGCTCGGCGTCGAGGTTGTGTGGCGGGGTGATGTTCGCGGGCGCGGCGCTCTCCGCGCCGCCCCCGGGGGAGGGAGCGCTCAGTGCCATCGGGCTGCCGAGTCTAGACGCGAGCACGCCGGCTTCCTGCCGGGCTCCCCGCTATCACGGATGTTTTCCCCGCTCACGAACTGATGTTCGCAAGCGATGCGGACGATCCGCGCTGGTCAGTTCTTGGCCACGACCATGGTCTTGATCGTCGCGGTGACGCCCTCCACCACTTCGACCACCACCATGTAGGTGCCGACGTTCTTGATCGGCTCGGGAAGATGCACGCCGCGTTTGTCTATTTTCAGGCCGCGCGCTTCCCGGATCGCAGTTGCGATGTCCTGGGCGGTCACCGAGCCGAACAGGCGGCCGTCCGCACCGGCCTGCTGGGGAATCGTGAGCACCGTGCGGTTGAGCAGGTTGGAGTTCTCCTGCGCCTTCTCCACCGCTTCGCGCGCTGCGCGCTCTGCGGCCGCCTGGCGCTGGCGGATCGTTTCGATCGCCCCCTTTGTGGCGGGCTGGGCGAGCTTGCGCGGCAGCAGGTAATTGCGCAGATAGCCCTTGGACACATCCACCACGGCGCCCTGCTCGCCGAGCGACTCCACGTCGGACAGAAGAATGGCTTCGGGCACGAAGCTACCTTTCCCTGTCGCCGCGCTCGCGGCGCGGGCCGTCCTCGCGCCCGCCCTCGTTCACGTAGGGCAGCAGCGCCAGCTCGCGCGCGCGCTTGACGGCGCGTGCGATCTGGACCTGGTGGCGACGGCATGACCCGGTGATCCTGCGGGAGCGGATCTTGCCCTTCTCGGAGATGAACTTCCGCAGCGACGCCACGTCCTTGTAGTCGACCTGATCGACCTTGTCGCGGCAGTGCTGGCAGGGCTTGCGCCTGCCGCTGCCGGGGCCGCCCTTCTTGTCGCGACGGCGCACCGGCTTGCCGCGTCCACGTGCCTTTGCCATCAGCGCGTGCCTCGCTGCGGGCTGTGCTGCGGGGGCGTGGCTGGGTTGGCAATCAAGGGGACCTCGCTGTGCTCTCTAGAACGGAATGTCGTCGTCGCCGGCCGAGCCGGCGACCGGTGCGGGCTGGAAATCCCCTTCGTCGACGGGGATGTCGCTGCCCTTGGAGGCTCCGTTGCCGGCAAAGCCGCCCCCACCGGAGGGGTCTTCGCGCGAGCCCAGGAACTGCACCGAGTCGGCAATGATATCGATTGCCTGGCGCTTCGTGCCGTCCTGGGTCTCCCACTCACGCCACTCCAGGCGTCCGTCGATCGCAACGGGCCGGCCCTTGGCGAGGTAACGGGCGGCGTTCTCGCCCTGCGCACCCCACACCGTGACGTTGAAATAGTTGGGCTTGTCCTCCCATTCGCCAGTGCTGCCGTTCTTGCGGCGAGTGTTGCAGGCGATCCGCAGGCTGCACACCGACATGCCGCTCGGCAGCGAGCGCAGCTCCGGGTCCGCGGTCAGGTTTCCGGTCAGCACGACCCTGTTGATGTTGGTGGCGGCCACGACGTCATCTCACTTTCAGCTTGTACTCATCCCGGGCGCTTGGGACCCTGGGTCCCCCGGGCTAGAGGTCGAGTCTAGAGCCGGGCGGGGAGGCCCGGTGTCCGCGCGCGCACCGTCAACCCGCTCATTGCGGGGTTCGTTTTGCGCGCGGGGAGGTGCGGAAGACCTCATCCCAGTAGGGCGCGCTGATGCCGAATCCGCGCGTGTCGTCCTGGAAGTGATGGCGCATGTGGCGCTCGCGCAGCATCCGGCCGAGCCGGCCGCGCGGGCGGAAGTGGTGCAGGTAGTAGTGGGTCATGTCATAGACCAGGTAGCCCGCGAAGAACCCCGTGCCGATGGCAGCCGCGTCATGCGCTCCGAAGATCAGGTACAGCACCCCGAACACCAGCGCGCCCAGCGGCAGGCTCACCGACGGTGGCATAACCAGCCGCAGCGGGTCGTTGGGATGGTCGTGGTGGACGCCGTGGATGATCCAGTGGAAGCGCGCGCCCAGCCCGTCCGCGGGCTCGAAGTGGAACACGAGCCTGTGCAGCCAGTACTCGAACAGCGTCCACAGCGCGTAGCCGCCCACCGCCAGCGCGGCCGCTGCGCCCAGGCTGAGCGACGCCAGCGCCCAGGCGAACATGACACCGATCGCCGGCAGGAATATCAGCACGGGCACCAGCGGATGCACGCGCGAGAGCGAGTCCAGCAGCCGTGACTCGAACATCGGCGGCGAGGCCCGCAGAACGTCGCTGCGCTTGGTCGCGGCGGGATCGCCCATGTCCTCAGCCCAGCTCATGCGTCGATCTTATTACCCCTGGCCGCAGGGCCCGGTCCGCCCGAAAGCCCCCTCTCAGGGGGCGTGGAGAACCTCAGGCGGGATCGCCGACGGGGATGTCCTGCTCGGCATCGGACTCGACCGCCGCGGGGCTCTGCTCGCCGGCGTGCTCCGGCGCGATCTGCGCCTCGGGTGCGCTCGGCTGCGGCTGCTCCGGCTCTGACGGCGCGGGCTCTGCCGCAGCGGGCTCCGCGGCCTCGGGCTGCCCGGCCTCGGGCTCCGCGCGCCGCGCGGCGGGCGTCCCGGCTCCCATGTCGGGCGCGTCGGGCACGCCGGGCTTGAGCTTGATGATCCTGAAGCGAAGCACCCCGTCGGTGATGCGCAGCGTCCGGTCCAGGCCGTCCAGCAGCTCCGCCGCGCCGCGGTGGAACTGGAAGAGGTGGTATTCGCCGCTGGCGTGCCGGTCGATCGGGTAGGTGAGCGGGCGCTCGCCCCAGGCGTCGTGGCGCAGCAGCTCGCCGCCACCCTCAATCGAGGCGCGCGTGTCGGCGACTATCTTCGCGCGCGCGAAGTCCTCGGCCTGGGGGTCCAGGATCAGGACGAGGTCGTATGTGGCTGCGGGCAGGGTCACGCGATCGCTCCGCACAAAGACTAGCGGTTCAGGCGCTGCGGGCCGCGCGCTCTAGCCCGCCCGCCCCTTGGCGCGGATGTCGGCGAGCTGCTCGTCGATCCAGTCGCCGGGATCGCGCGAGGTGACGATCTGCGCGAGGCCCTGCGCACGGCGGCGGCGCTCGCGGGGGTCCATGGTGAGCGCCGCGTAGATGGAGTTGGCGAGCTCCTGGATGTCGAATGGGTTGACCGACAGCGCGTACTCGCCGAGCTCCTCGTGCGCGCCGGTGTTCTCAGAGAGGATCGAGACGCCGTCGCGCTCGTTGATGATGGGGCCCTCCTTGGCCACGAGGTTCATGCCGTCGAACATGGCGTTCACCAGCAGCACGTCGTAGTGCTTGTAGGCTGCGACGGCCTCGTCGATGTCGTCGCGCAGCTTCAGCTGGATGGGCATCCAGTCGGGGGTGCCGTGACGGTGGTTGACGACCGCCACCAGCGCCTCGATGCGCTCCAGGTACTCCGCGTACTGCGGCACGTCGGTCCGCGATGGCATCAGCTGGGCCATGAACGTGACGCGCTCGCTGAACTCGGGGTGCTGCTCGAGGAACAGGTCAAACGCCGAGAAGCCGCGCAGCACGTTCTTGGAGAGGTCGGCGCGGTCCACGCGCAGGATCAGGTGGTCGCGGCGCCGGCGCAGCAGCTGCTCCTCGAACTCCGCCACGCGTCTGCCCCTTGCGATCTGGCGTGTGGCCTCGTGGTCGATCGGCAGTGGATAGGCCCTGACCCAGACCTCGCGGGCGCCCACGCGCACCAGGCCCCGCTCGAAGTCCACCTCGAGGTCCATCAGGTCGCGGCAGCACTGCAGGAAGTTCAGTCGGTAGGAGCGTGTGTGAAAGCCGATGATGTCGTTGGCCAGCAGGCCGGTGTAGATCTCCTCGCGGATGCGGCTGGGTAGCACCCGCCATGCGTCCGGCTGGGTCCAGGGGATGTGGATGAAGTGGTGGAGGAACGCGTCCGGGCGCGCCCGGCGGACGAGGTCGGGGAGCGTGTACAGGTGGTAGTCATGCACCATCACCACCGGCTGCCCGCGTCCCTCGAGCTCCTGCACCACGGCGCGCGCGAGGTCTTCGTTGACCACGTTGTAGCCGAACTCGAAGGCTTCGATCTCCTCCTGGCGGATGTCGGGAGCGTTGGAGAGATCCCAGAGGTAGTGCTGTATGAACCACAGCATCGGGTTGGCGAAGACGTTGTAGAAGCGGTCGTAGGCTTCCGGGTCGCTGAGGACCAGGCGAACCTGATATTCGCCGCCGGCCGGCGAGCGCACGGGGAAGGCGCCACCCCCGTGGTCGCGGGAGACCTGCGCGTCGTGCTCGTTCATGGCCGAGGCGATCCAGATCGCTTCGCGGTGGGAGGCCAGGCCGGTGAGGGCGGTAACCAGACCACCCGAGCCACGCTGAACCTCGCCGCCGGCGTGGAACGTGACAGGCCCGCGATTGCTGACCAGCACGAGCGGATTCCGCTGTGCCGGCTCCGCGGTCATCCCTCTCTCAGCTCGTTGAATATCCGCAGGTAGTCGCGCAGGTAGCGCGGCGTGAGGAAGTGCTGGCGGACGTGCTCCTTGCCGCGGCGGCCGAGCGCCCGGCCCAGCTCGGGGTCGCGCAGGATCTCCAGCGTGCGCTCGGCGCAGCGCTCGACCGTGGACACCAGGAAGCCCGTGACGCCATCCTCGATCTGCAGGGGGATGCCGCCCACGTCGCCGCCGATGAAGGGACGTGCCTTCCAGATCGCCTCGGCCACGGTCAGGCCGAACCCCTCGCGGGTGGACTTCTGGATCAGCACGTCCGCGTGGGACTGGAAGGCGTTGACCTCGATGGCACCCACGTTGTTGAAGTTGTTGAGGATGTGAATGTCAGGGTCGCCGTCGGCGTGCGCGATGGTTGCGTTGAAGAAGTCCCAGCCCTCGGGGTCGTCGCTGGCCATCGAGCCCACCAGCGCCAGCTGCACCTCGGGCATCGTCTGCTTGACCTGGCGGTAGGCGTCGATCACACCCAGCGGGTCCTTCCAGGGATCGAAGCGCGAGACCTGGCACATCAGCGGCCGGTCCAGGTCGATCCCGAACTGTCCGCACACATACGCTCCGTCCTCGGGCGAGAGCGCCATGTTCTTGGGCGTGAGCGGGTCGATCGCGGGCGGGACCACATGGACATGCCCGCCCATCCCGCGGGGCACGTACTCCTGCATGTGAAACAGCGAGTGCGGGTAGATCTCGATGTAGGGCAGCAGCTGGGCGATGGTGTCCTGGTTGGGGGTGGACAGATCGATGTGACAGCGCCAGACCCAGCCCTTGGCCTTCTCGGGGACCAGCCCGCACAGAGCGGCCGGCTGGGGGTCGTGGACGAGCGCCACGTCCCAGCCGTCGGATAGCTCGCGGGCGTTGATCTCGCCGTAGCGGCGCCAGATCGCCCACTGTTCCTCGTTGAGGTCCTGCGGCGCGCCCTGAAGCGCGTTGTGCATGAGCTTGGTCGCGTTGAAGAACTCTTCGCGGCCGTAGATCACGTGCCACTCGCAGTCCAATCCCACGTCGCGCATCAGCGGCACGAGCGTGTAGAGGATCTCCGAGACGCCGCCGCCGAACGCCGTGGCGGAGATGTGGACCACGCGCTGCCCCTTCAGGGGCTCAGCCAGCTCGCGTATTTCCGCGATCAGCTCGCGCCCGCAGATATGCGTGTAGTCGGCGAGCGTCTTGTGGCCTACGGCGACGGGCTGCAGCACGCGGCCGCACGATACCTGACGGCCGCGCGGTTTCCCGTGCGCGTCCAGGGTGCACGGGGAGCCGCCCGCGCCTCTAAGGTCTAGCGATGCTCAACGCGCGCCTCTACCGCGCGGCGCTGGCGCCGTTCGTGCTGGCCCTCGCGATCGCCGCCTTCTCGCTGCAGGGCCGCCCGCCCGTGCTCAGCTCCACGCTCGCCCCGGAAGCCTTCCAGGGCCAGCAGGCGTTCGCCGAAATGCGCGAGCTGACACGGCTGTTCCCGAGCCGGCGCGCCGGAAGCGCTGCCGACGGGGAGCTGGCGCAGAGGGTGGCCGGCACCATCCGCGGGCTCGGCGGCACGGCCGGAGGCGGCTTTGCCGTGCGCACGGAGCACTTCGAAGGGCAGACGATCGACGGGGCGCGCGAGCTGTCGCTCCTGATCGCCGAACGGCCAGGTTCCAGCAGCGCTTCGCCGATCGTGATCGTCGCCCACCGCGACGCCGCCGCGCCGCGATCGGAAGCGGAGATGTCGGCGACGGCGACGCTGCTGGAGCTGGCCCGCGTGTTCTCCGAACGCGAGACCAAGCGCACGATGATCCTGGTGTCCACCAGCGGCGGCAGCGGCGGCGGCGCCGGAGCGGCGAGACTCGCCGAAGTGCTGCCGCGGCCCGTGGACGCGGCGATCGTGATCGGCGACCTAGCCGACGCGCATCCGCGGCGCCCGTCGGTGATCGCCTACTCGGACGGCTTCGGCTCGGGCTCGCTGACGCTTGCGCGCACGCTGGAGGGATCGATCGAGCAGCAGACCGGCGCCGACCCCGGCGCGCCCAGCGCCCTGGGCCAGGTGGCGCACCTTGCGCTTCCGCTGGCGCCCGGCGAAGAGGGCGCGCTGAACGCGGCGGGCGTCCCGGCGGCGCTGGTGCAGTCCTCGGGCGAAGCCGGACCGGCGCCCGCAGAGCCGGTCAGCGCCGAAGCGCTGGGAGCCATGGGCCGCGCGGTGCTGAGCACCGTGGACGCACTGGATGGCGCGCCGGACCTCGCACAGGCGACCCAGACGGGCGTGGTGCTGCAGCGCAAGGTGCTGCCCGAGTGGGCGGTCTCGCTGCTGGTGGCCGCCGGGCTGCTCGGGCCCCTGCTCGTGGCGACGGACGGCCTGGCGAGGGCGCGACGCCGCGGCCTGCGTCCGGGCCGCTGGGTGCTGTGGGCGCTCAGCTGCGCGCTGCCGTTTCTCTGCTGCGCCCTGCTTGTCTACCTGCTCAGCGTGCTTGGGATCCTGCAGGGCACCCCTCCGCTGCCGGTGCCCGGCCGCGACCTCTCCATCGGCGCCGCCGGCGTGGGGGTGGTGGTGGCGGTGGTGCTGACGTTCCTGCTGGCATGGCTGCTGTGGGGGATGCTGCTGCAGCGTCTCGGCTGGGACAGCAGGCCCGACGCGGAGCTGGCGGGACTGGCGGTGGTGACGATCGTGATCCCGTTGGCGCTGCTCGTGTGGGTGCAGGATCCATACACCGCGCTGCTGCTGGTGCCCGCGGCTCACATCTGGCTCCTGCTCGCCTCGCCGGAGCTGCGCCCGCGCAGGGCCGGTGCTGCTGCGCTGGTGGCGGCGGGGCTTGCGCCGCTGGCGCTGATCGTCGCGTTCTACATGCACCAGCTCGGCCTGGGCGCCGGTGCGGCGGCATGGACCGCGGTCGGGCTGGTGGCGGGCGGCCATGTGGGCCCGGCGGGGGCGCTGCTCTGGAGCGTCGCCCTCGGCGCCGCCGCCGCCGCCGTGCTGGTGGCCGTGCGCGGGAGCGAGAGCCTCCCGGCGGTGCTCGGCGACGGCTCGCCGAGCCTCAGCACCCGCGGCCCGGTCTCCTACGCCGGCCCGGGCTCACTGGGTGGTACGGAGTCGGCTCTGCGACGATAGGGGGGCGGTGTCCGGCATTCCTTACACCCACGCTGCGCAGGCTCCCGTCTACACGCTGTATCGCTCGCGCAAGTTCCGCACCACGCGCGCGCTTGCGATGCTGCTGATCCTCAGCGGCGTGCTGATTCTCGCCGACATGGTCGTCACCCTCGTCTGGCAGGAGCCGATCACGGCGCTGATCGCCACGCTGCGCCAGGACAGCCTCAACAGCGAACTGGCCGGGATCGACCGCGCGGGCGCCACGGCCTACCAGCAGCGGGTGCTGGCGGGCATCAGCGACGAGCGTCAGCGGATCGCGTTCCTGGCGCGCCAGGAGGAACAGCACAGCGCGGGCGACAGCCCGATCGGGCGCATCGTGATCCCGCGCATCGGCGCGAGCTTCGTGGTGGTGAAGGGGACAGACACCGAAGACCTCAAGAGCGGGCCCGGCGTCTACTCATCCACGCCCTTCCCCGGCGCTGCCAAAACGACCACCGCGATAGCCGGGCACCGGACCACGTACCTGGCGCCGTTCCGTGACATCAACGAACTAACCAAGGGCAGCGTGATCAGGCTGGAAATGCCATACGCGACGTTCATCTACTCGGTGGACCACAGCGCGGACGTGCAGCCAACGGACGTTCAGGCGGCGATCGGCAGCATCGGCCGCGCGCGCCTTGTGCTGTCCGCCTGCACCCCGCTGTTCTCCGCCGCAGAAAGGCTGCTGGTGTACGCGCGGCTGGTGCGCGAGATCCCCGAGGGCGCCGCGCTGCGACTGCCGGGCGGGGTGGCGCCCACGACGCTCGAACCGGTCACCTACATCCCCGGCGCCGGCGCCAGGGCGTGGCTACCAGGTGTGTTCGAACCCCACCACCAGCGGCTGATCGACCCCGTCTACTGACAGCCGTGCGCCGGCAGCGCCGCGCTGCACCTCCCCAACCCAGCTGACACTGGTCTCGCCGATCTCGCGCACCGCTCGCTCCGCGGCCGCGGCCAGCTCGGCGGCGATGCAGAAGCACAGCTCGTAATCCTCGCCTCCCGCCGCCGCCAGGCGCCACGCGGGCTCTCCCAGCGCTCCTGCCACCTCCGCCACGCCGTCGTCGAGCGGCAGCCTGGAAAGATCGATCGCCAGGCACAGGCCGCTGGCCCTGCCGATGTGCGCCGCGTCGCTTGCCAGCCCGTCGGAGAGGTCGATCATCGCGCCCGCGCCCGCGCGCGCCAGCGCACGTCCCTCGCGCAGCCGCCGTGGCGGCGTGCGCGATCGCGCCACGGCCAGATGCCCTGCGGCGCCCAGCGGAGCGCGACCCAGCAGCACCTGCAGCCCGGCGGCGGCGCCGCCGAGTCTGCCCGTCACACCCACCAGGTCCCCCTCCCTGGCGCCGTCGCGCATGACCAGCTGCCGCTCCGCGTCGGCCCAGCCGACCACGGTCACCGCCAGCGTGAGCACCGGCGCGGCCACCACGTCGCCTCCCGCGATCACCGCTCCGGCCGCGCATGCCTCCACGCCCGCGGCGTGCACCAGCTCGAGCGCCTGCTCCTCGGAGAAGCCCGCGGGCAGTCCCAGCGCCAGATACACCTGCCCTGCATCGGCTCCCATCGCGGCCAGGTCCGAAAGCGCCGCGGCCACTGCGCGCCGGCCCACCTCGGCGGGCGTGGCGAAGTGGCCGTCCAGCCTGAAGTGCACTCCCTCCACCATCGCGTCCACCGAGGTCACCGCCACCGCGCGCGCGCTCACGACGGCGGCGTCGTCGCCCATCCCTCGCAGCAGCGGCGCGCCGTTGCTCGGTCCCGCCGCCGCTCCATCCTGGACGGCCGCGCGCAGCCGCTCGAGCTCGGCCGCGATCGATTCGATCAGGGAGAGCTCGGCGATGCGCGGTTCTCAGCGGTGGCGGTAGACGATGCGCGCGCGGTCGAGGTCATACGGGGAGAGCTCGCAGCGGACGCGGTCCCCCGGCAGGATGCGAATCCTGAATCGCCGCATCTTGCCGGCCACGTGGCCGAGCACCACGTGGTCGTTGTCGAGCTTGACCCTGAACATGGCGTTCGGGAGCGCCTCGATGACCTCGCCCTCGAATTCAACCTTGTCCTCCTTGGCCACGGCCCGTCCCATCCGGCCCGCCTGGCGGGCCTGTTGTGGTGCTCTATTGACAGTCAAACTACCAGCGAGCGCACCGCCGGGCCCGGTTGACGGCGGTTGCAGCGCACCCGGTGGCGCGCGCCGCCCGTCCTAGCCCACCCCGGCGCCGCCCGTCTGGTTCACCGCGCCGGGCGTTTCGGGCGTCGCGCTGGGCGGCTGCTGGGGCACCACCGGCAGCGGTGCTTCCGGCGCTTCCACGGTTGCGGAGCTCTTGGGCGCGGAGGCCTTCTTGTTGGACTTGGGCTTGGTGGGCGTGAACTGCAGGCGCGAGCTTTCAGCCTCCTGCGCCAGGCCGGTGGTGGCGTACTTGCCGTAGAAGGGCTTGTAGACGAGCGGTTCCGTGGGGGCTGGGAACTGGACACAGGGCTGGCCTTCGGTCACCGCGGCCATGTAGGTGTGCCAGATTTCCGCGGGCAGGTAGCCGCCCTGCTGGGGCTCGCCGTGCACGTCGGTCATGGACACGCGCTTGTTGGGATACCCCATCCACACCACGGTGGAGTAGTTGGGGGTGTAGCCGTCCAGCCACGCGTCCACCAGTTCGCTGGTGGTTCCCGTCTTGGCGGCGGTTGGGCAGTCGATGGCGGAGCGCGTGGCGGTGCCCTCCAGGACGTTCTCGTGCAGGATTTCCTCCTCCTTGGCGGTGACGCCGTCGCTGAGCACCTTCACCCGGTGCGGCCGTCCCCAGTTGCTGTCCACGCGGCCGTTTGGGAAGACAACCTTGGTGATGGCGATCGGAGTGTTGCGCCAGCCGCCGTCAGCCAGGGTGGCGTACACGTCGGCCATTTCCAGCGGTGTCACCCCGAGCGTCAGGCCGCCCAGCGCTTCAGCCGGGTAGCTGCTGAGGTGTGTGGTGACGCCCATCTTGTAAGCGGTCTGCGTGACCGTTTCCTCGCCCAGGTCGGCCGCCAGCTGCGCATAGACGGTGTTGTCGGAGGCCAGCGTGGCCGCCACCAGGTTGATCGGCCTGTTCAGCGAGGTGCCCTCGAAGGTCTTCACTTCGTAGGTCGGGTAGCCCGGCAGCCAGCCGGGCTCGAGCGTCTTGGACACGTAGTAGGTCGTTTCCGGGTCCACTCCGCGCGTGAGCGCATCGGCGAGGTCGATCGCCTTGAACGTGGAGCCCGGCTGGCGGTGCCCGTCGGCGGCCAGGTTGTACTGCGACTGCTCGTAGCTCTCTGACTCCGCCATCGCCTCGATTTCACCGTTGGCGGGGTTCAGCGTGACGATCGCCGACGCGGGGTCCCCCGGCTCGTCGAGCACTTCTGCGATGGCTTTGCGCGCCAGGTGCTGCATGTGGAGGTTGATCGTCGTATACACCTTCAGCCCGCCCTGTTCCACGGTCTTGGCGCCGTAGCGCGCCACCAGCTGCGCTCTGACGTATTCGAAAAAGAACTTCTCTTTGCGTTCGGTGTAGAAGTAGCCGTGATGGGTCTCCAGCGGCGCCGCCTGCGCCGCTGCGGCGGCGGCGGGGGTGATGTAGTGCAGTTCGGCCATCTTGCCCAGCACCTCGTTGCGCCGCTGGCGCGCCGCGCCCGGGTCCTGGAACGGGTTGTATTCCGAGGGCGCCTGCGGCAGGCCGGCGAGCAGCGCGCACTGCTCCAGGTCCAGGCGCGAGACGGGCTCGTCGAAGAAGATCCTCGCCGCGGCCTGCACGCCGATCATGGTCTGCCCGCCAACGGTTCCATACGGGACGTCGTTGAGGTAGCTGTTGAGTATCGAGCGCTTGCTGTGGACTTTGTTGTATTCGTAGGCCAGCTTGAGCTCGGCGATCTTCTGTTTGATCGTCCTCTGGTCGCCGCCCAGATACAGGTTGCGCACGAGCTGCATGGTGATGGTCGAGGCGCCCTGCAGCGCCTGGCCGTGGAGCGCATCCTTGACGGCCGCGCGGAACAGGCCGGTGACGTCGATGCCGTCGTCTTTGTAGAAGCGCTGATCCTCGATCGCGACGGTGGCGTGCTTGAGGCTGGCGGGAATTTCACTCCAGCTGACCGGCGTGCGCAGTTCATCGGACTGGATGAAGCCGAGGCTGGTTCCATCCGCGGCGAACACCTGCGAGGTGCCCCCGCCGACCCTGGCCTGCAGCGCGGAGAGCTTGGGCGTGGCGTGCACCACGTGCGCCACGTACCCCACCGCCGCCAGCACACCGATCAGCAGCGCGCTGATCGCCACCCCCCCGGCCACCAGCACCGCCCTGCTCCCGCCCGACCTGCCGCGTCGGCGCTTTCGCGATTGTCGTGACATCTCCGAACCCCCGAGATTACCGCGCACGATTGTGATTTCCTGCCAGTCACATCGCGGCGATCTCTACGCTCGGTGTTCAACGCCAATGAATCCTGAGACCGCCGAGCTGACATCACCGCGCATCGCCGCAGTGCAGGCGACGCTGCCGGGCGCGCCCGCAGCGGCCGCGCCGACGGCACCGGGACCCCGTGCGCGCGCCGCCTCGCGCCCGGCGCACCTGCGCGCGGGCGCGGCATCCCGGCTGGCCGCGCTGCGCGCCGACCCCGAGCGCATGCGCGCCCTGCGCGAGAGCTGGAGGGCGCTGTGGAGCTCGCGCCTGCTCGTGTGGATGGCGGGGATGGCAGCGGTCCTGACGCTCGGCTACGGCTCCTCGGGCACCGCGTTCAACCCCCCCGGCATCACCGCCGGCTTCGGCTGGCTTGGCAACCTGCTGGCTGCGCCCGCCGCGCGATGGGACTCGGCCTGGTACCTGGTCATCGCGCGCTACGGCTACCGGCCGGACCTGGCGCCCTACACCTCGCCCCGCCAGGCGTACTTCCCGCTGTACCCCCTGGCGATCAGGGCGCTGCACTGGCTTGGCTCGCCGATGGTGCTGGCGGGTGTGCTGATCTCCCTGGCGGCGTTCTCGCTGTCGCTCTATGGGCTGCACCGCCTGACGACGCTCGAGCTCTCCGCGGGCGCCGGCAGGCTGGTGGCGGGCGCCACGGGCGCCCCGCCGGTTGCGCGCCTGGCCGTGATCGTGATGGCGTTCTCGCCGATGGCGTTCTACTTCTCCGCGGTGTACTCCGAGTCGCTGTACCTGGCACTGTCGGTGGGGCTGTTCCTGGCCGCGCGCCAGGGCCGCTGGGCGTGGGTGGGCGTGCTGGGCGCGCTCGCCGGTGCCACGCGCAGCACCGGCCTGATGCTGGCGGCGCCCGCGCTGGTGCTCTACCTGTACGGGCCGCGCACCGACCGGCCGCCGGACCGGGCCGGCTCCGGCCCGCGGCCGGACCGGGCGGGCGCGGGCGCACGGGCCGAGCCGCGGGGGCTGCGCGCGGCGGCGCAGCGGCGCGGCCTTTGGCTTGTGGGTGCGCTGCGACCGCGCTACCGGTTGCGCGCGGACATCCTCTGGCTGGCGCTGATGCCCGCGGGGGTGGCCCTGTACAGCGCGTGGCTGGCGGCCTCCGGCGGCGAAGCGCTTGGCCCGTTCCACGCGGCGCAGGCGTGGGAGCATCATCTGACGGGCCCGTTCGTGGGCGTGTGGGACGGCATGAAGGCAGGCTGGGACGGCCTGCGCCAGCTGCTGTCCTTCCAGCGCAGGCACGTCTATTTCACCGCCGCCGGCGGCAGCCCGCTGATCGCGGCGTGGCACAACCTGATGGAGCTGGGCTTCCTGGCGGCGTCGGTGCCGATGATCATCGGCGTGCTGCGGCGCCTACCGGCGGCGTACGGCATCTATGTGCTGGCCGCGCTGGCGCTGCCGCTGTCCTACCCGGTCACGCCCCAGCCGCTGATGTCGATCCCGCGCTATCTGGCGGTGCTGTTCCCGCTGGCCATCTGGCTGGCGGCATGGCTGGCCGAGCGCCCGCGCCTGCAACGGCCCGCGATGGCCGCATCGGTGGCGCTGACGATCGTGTTCGTGGCGCAGTTCTCCACCTGGCACTGGGTGGCCTAGTGCAGGAGTACCCCTCCGGTGACGCAGCGGCGGCGCTGCTGCATGCGCAGCGCGACCTCGAGCAGGGCCCGGCAGGGCTCCCGGTGGAGGATCCGGGCGAGAGCGATCCCAGGCGCTCGCCGCAGACGCCGTGGCGGCCGTGGACCGCTCCGCTGGCGCTGATCATGGGGCTCGTGCTGGCAACGATCGGGGGGCTGATCGTGGACCTGCCGGCGCTGGCGCTGGGCGTGAAGCTGACCGCGTCGAGCACGCCGCCCGGGCTGGCGATCGCGGACACGTTCGTGCAGGACGTGGGGTTCGTGCTGGCGGCTGTCTACTGCGCGCACATCGGCAGTCGCGCCGTCAGGGGCTGGCAGCTGGGGCTGCGCAGGCCCGGAGTGGGCTGGGTCTCCGCGGCCGGCCTGGTGCTGCTGCTGCTGGCGCTGTTCGTGGTGGTCAGCGTGGTGTGGTCGCAGGTGTTCAACCCGGAAAGGGAGACGCTGCTCAACCAGCTGGGGTCAAACGAAGGCACCGCGCTGCTGGTGCTGAGCGCAGCGCTCACGTGCGTGGTGGCGCCGATCTGCGAGGAGGTGCTGTTCCGCGGCTACATCTTCACGGCGCTTCGCAACTGGCGCGGAACGCTTCCCGGGGCGATACTCACCGGCCTGATCTTCGGCGGGGTGCACGCCGGCTCGGCACCCGTGCTTGACCTCGCGCCGCTGGCGGCGCTCGGCTTTGGGCTGTGCCTGCTCTACCGCGCCACCGGCTCTCTCTACCCGGGCATCTTCGCTCACGCGCTCAACAACTGCATAGCGTTCTCCAGCCTCGAGAACTGGGGCTGGCAGCTGCCCGTGCTCACGGCGGCGGCGCTGCTGGCGATCGCATCGCTCATCGCAGCGCTCAACCGGCTGGGCCTCAGCGGTTCAGGAACACTGTGGGCGGGGTCTGACTCGTAGTATTGGGCCGGTGAGCATCGGCGGTTCGCGCATCGAGATCAGCGCCCCTCGCGGCCGCGCGCCCGTCTGCCTGGCCGCGGTGGTGGCGGCGGCGGCGCTGGTGTTCTCGGCGCTCGCGGCTCTGGCGCCCTGGGCGGCGCTCGCTGCGGGCGCCCAGGCACCGGCCGTCGTCCCGGGCGCGACCGGCGCCCCGGGCGTGGCCGGCTTGCGGATCTCGCTCTCCGGCGCCGGCGGACAGCCGCTGTTCACGCTGGCGGGCGACAGCGTCACGGTCAGCGGCACCGTCACGCCCTACGCGGCAGGACAGCAGGTGCAGATCACGGTCACCAGGCAGGGCCGCACGGTGGCGGTGCAGAGCGTCGCCGAGAGCGCCGGTTCCTCCGGGCGCGGCGTGTTCAGCGTGCGCGTGCACAGCCGCTATTCCGGGCTGGTGCGCATCGAGGCGCAGCATGCGGCCACCGCACAGCAGGCGGCGTTCGCTGCATCCGCCGCGCCGGTGCGCTTCCTGGACCCCTCCGTCGCCGCGGGCTCCTCGGGCTTCTCGGTGCGCTCGCTGCAGTCCGAGCTGGCCGGCCTGCACTACGCCGTCCCGCTCAGCGGCAGCTTCGAAGAAGGGACCGCCAACGCGCTGATCGCCTATCGCAAGATGGTGGGCCTGGAACGCGTGCCCGAGGCCGGGCGAGCGGTGCTCGAGCTGCTGCGCCGCGGCGCAGGTGCCTTCCACGTGCGCTTCCGCTCCGACGGGCGCCACGTGGAGGCCGACCTCACCAAACAGGTGCTCGCCGAGATCGAACCCGGCGGGCGCGTGCGCGCCATCTACACGACCAGCTCAGGCAAGCCGTCCACGCCGACGGTGCTGGGCCGCTTCAGGGTGTATGAGAAGACCTACGGCGTCAACAGCGAGGGCATGGTGGACTCCAACTACTTCATCCGCGGCTACGCCATCCACGGCTACGCGGAAGTGCCCACCTACGCGGCGAGCCACGGCTGCCTGAGGGTGCCGATCCCGGACGCGCCGGCGATCTACGCGTGGGTGCGCTACGGCACCCCGGTGGACGTCTACAACTGATGCGGTCCGCCCGCGTGCGTGCGGCCGCGGGGACTTCAGACGCTCAGACGCGTACGCGGATCACGCGGGCCAGGTACCCCAGCCCGAAGCCGTAGATGGCCAGCGTGAGCAGCAGCTTGAGGCCTTCGGAGGCCCACTGGCTGTTGGTGGAGGACACCAGGCCCGCGAACGGCGAGGTCACCTTTTCGGCGGCTTCGTCGATGGCTTTGTGCACCGTGCCCTTCCTGGCGGGGGCGGTGGGGGAGGGGGCGGCCGCGCCGGAGACGCTGCTGGCCACTTCGGTCTGATGGCCGGAGGCGGCTTCGGTCTGCTGAACGGCGAACATCAGGAAGGAGGCGGCCACGATCAGGCACAGCAGGACCGAGGCCAGCCTCATTACGCGTGTGATCCCGTAGAGCACCCGATACCTATCGGCCTGCGCTCGCCGCTAGATTAGTCCGGCATTGGCCACGATCGACGCAGATAGCAGCGCTCACCTGGCGGAGCTGCGCGAGCAGCTGATCGCGCAGCTGCGCGAGCACGCGCTGATCGTGGGGGAGGTCACGCTCACCAGCGGCGCGGTGGCGCAGTACTACGTGGACGCAAAGCGCGCGGTGCTGCTGCCCGAGGGGTTCGCGCTGCTCGCGCCGCTGCTCGCGGCACAGGTCTCCATGTGGGGCGCCACGGCAGTCGGGGGCATGACCATGGGCGCCGACCCGCTGGCCTGCGCCACGCTGGCGGGAGGCGCTGCGGTGAAGGGCTTCTTCGTGCGCAAGGACGCCAAGGCGCACGGACTGCAGCGGCGCATCGAGGGGCCCCTGCTGGACGCCGGCGACCGCTGCGTGGTTGTGGAGGACGTGGTCACCACGGGCGGCTCCACGCTCGCCGCCATCGAGGCGCTGCAGGAGGCCGGTCATCAGATCTGCGGCGTGATCAGCGTGCTCGACCGCCTGGCAGGGGGCGCTCAGGCGATCGAAGCCGCAGCCGGCGCGCCCTACCGCGCGCTCACCACCATCGATGAGGTCTACCCGGATCGCCCCGACAGGGCTCCCGCGAACTCCGCGGGCCAGACGTGAGCGACCCGCCGGCGCCCGCCGTTGAGAGCGCGGGCGTGCTGATTCGCCCCGCCCAGCCCGAGGACGTGCCGGAGCTGCTTGCCATGTTTCGCGAGCTGGCCGAGTACGAGCAGCTGCTCGACCTGCTGGCCGCCACCGAGCAGCGCCTGCAGCGCGCGCTGTTCGGCCGCCCACCCGCTGCGCATGCGCTGATGGCCGAGCGCGACGGCAGCGCGATCGGCTACGCGGTCTACTTTCACACCTTCTCAACTTTCCTTTCCATCCCCGGCATCTGGCTGGAGGACCTGTTCGTGCGCCCCGCCCATCGCGGCGCGGGCGCCGGCAAAGACCTGCTGGCAGCGGTGGCAGCCGAGCTGCGACGCCAGGGCGGGGAGCGACTGGAATGGTCGGCGCTGCGCTGGAACGAGCTGGCTCTGGGCTTCTACCGCAGCCTCGGCGCCGAGACGATGGACGGCTGGATCACCCACCGCCTGATCGGAGCCGACCTGGAGCGCCTGGCAGCGGCCGCGCACCGCTAGCCTTCTGCACGCGCCGCGCCCAAACCCCAACGGCCGCGGCCGCGCCCTCGTAGTCCAATGGATAAGACGACCGCCTCCTAAGCGGTAGATCCAGGTTCGACTCCCGGCGGGGGCACTCGCAGGTTGTATGGTCCGAACGCCTGCACCACCGCGCCGTGCCAGGAGCTGCGGTGGCTCCGTCGCAGGTAGGCCCTCGAGATTGGAGACCCTCATGAAGGCAGCCCACATCAGGATGCTCGCTCTCGTTCCGGGCCTCGCCGTGGCGGTGGCGCTGACGGCGCCGGCCAGCACCCCGGTGGCTCTCGCCGCCGGCCACGCCCGCGTTCTTTACGTGTCCGCCCACGCCAAGAAGGCCGGCCACCGCTGCTCGCGCAAGGCTCCGTGCCGGACGGTCGCGCAGGCGATGCGGATCGCCGGCCGCGGCAGCGAGATCCTGGTCGAGCACGGGGTCTACCGGGAAGAGGTCAGGGTCACCAGGATGGTCGAGCTCCTCGGGCGCGGGCGGCCGGTGATCGACGCCAAGGGCCGCGCCAACGGGATCGTCCTTGCGGGGGCCGCTGCCGCACGATCCACGGTCCGCGGATTCATCGTCGAGGACGCCGACGAAGAGGGAATCCTCGACAGCGGTGCCGACTACGTGACCATCTCGCGGAACGTCGTACGCCACAACGACAGGGGTGCGGCCCTGGCGCACCCCACCGGCAAGTGCGCACCCGAAGGGGAAGTCCCGGGGGACTGCGGCGAGGGGCTTCACCTGATGGGGGCCAGCTACGTCACCGTCGCGGCCAACACCGTCATCGACAACTCCGGAGGGATCTATCTCACCGACGAGACCGGGCCGACCGCCCACAACCTGATCGCCCGCAACCACGTCCTCGACAACCTCGCCGACTGCGGCATCACATTGGCCGGGCACAACACAAGGGCCGTCGTGCTGGCGAGCACCCCGGGGCCGCCGAGCGTCGCCTCGCTCGCCCCGACCGTCGGGGGGGTCTACGACAACACGGTGTTCGAGAACACCGTCAACGGGAACGGCATCAAGGGTCTGGGCGCCGGGATCGGGATGTTCGGGGGGGCCCCCGGGACGGCCGTCTACGACAACACGATCAAGGAAAACACCGCCGAAGGAAACGGGCTCGGGGGCGTCACGCTCCACAGCCACGCGCCGGGGCAGGACCTCAGCGGCAACACGATCGTCGCCAACATCCTCTCCGACGACGGCATCGCAGGGAACCCGGGAGGAACCCCCGGTGACATCGACGCGAAACTCACCGAATCGGCCGGAATCATCATCTACAGCGCCGTGACGCCGCTGACGAGCACGACGGTCAGGCGCAACCAGATCTCGACCGAGGACATCGGGATCTGGACGGAAAACGCACCTACGATCGCCTTGTCCGCCAACACCTTCGCAAGCACCGTGAAGACGGACCTGGTCCAGAAGTAGTGGGAGCGTCCCACCGGGCGCCGGCAGCAGCCCGGCTCAGCGTGCCAGCGGGCAGCGCAGGTCGGCGTCCAAAGGGCCGATGCGGTACTGCGCGAGGCTGGGCGCCGCGCCGGTGAAGTCTCCGCCGGCGCAGCTCTGACGCGCCTGCGCCGCTGTGGTGCCGGTTCCCGCCACCCAGTCGGGCAGCGGGCCGCCGAACGACGCGCGGGTGCTCTGTGGCGTGAGCCCCGTGATCTCCTGCCACTGGGCGCTGGTGGAGTAGATGCCTATCGGCCCGGCCGCGCCCGCGTTTCTGAGGCCCGCGAGGAAGCCCTGCAGCGCCGCGATGTTGAGCTGGTAGGTCCCCGCCCAGGTCGCCATCAGCTCCACGTCCAGCCACCACGGCGCTGTCCTTGCCGCCCGCGGTTCCAGGGCGGCGAGGAGGCGGTAGGAGCGGGACGCGCGCTGCTCGCCGTATATGTAGGAGCAAGCGTTCGTCAGCAGGCCGTTGCACACACCGTAGGCCGGCGTGGTGCCGGCGCGGGGCCAGTCGGCAGCGTGATCGCCCGGGTTGCCCGTGTCGATGTAGAGCGACACCCGCGGCTGCTTCGGCCGCCTCTGTCCCGGCGCCTGGCGGGCCCAGCGCAGCTCGCCGCCGAGGCACGGGTTCGCATCGTTCGCCAGTCCGCCGTTGACACCCACGATGCCGAACAGCGGATTCGAAGGGTAGGAGCCCGGGCACTGCGGATAGGAGATGTCGTAGCCCACGCTCGGCGCCGGGCTGCCGCTCAGCGCGATCACCAGCACCGCGATCCCGACAGCCGCGAGCCCCACCGCCGCCAGCCGCCGCACCAGGTACCGGGAACTTCTGACGGCCGGCACGGCCGTCAAGCTAGCACGAGCCCGGGCACGCGCCCTCCGCACCGTGCGATCTCCCCGCCCGGCCTGATGTGAGCCGCGGCGGGGGCGCCCGCAGCCGTCTCCGCGGCGCCGCAGCGCCTTCTCGCTACGCTCGGTGCGTGCCCGCGCGCGCCGACGATCCGCCCGAGGCGGGGAAGCTTCCGACCGGTCGCCTCGCCCGAACCGCGCGCGTCGGCGGGCTGGTGACCGGGCAGGGACTGCGCTGGGCGGGGATGCGCACCGCCAACCGGGTACGCACACCCGAGCGCGCGGCGTCTGCGGAAGGGGAGAGGACGGCGGCGCTGGTGGGCCAGCTGGTCGATCAGCTCGGGCAGATGCGCGGCGCCGCCATGAAGGTCGGGCAGATGATCTCCATGGTCGACCTCGACGGTCTGCCGGAGGATCAGCGCGATGAGCTGCAGCGCCGTCTCGCAGCGCTCCGCGACGACGTGCCGCCCGTGCGGTTCGCGGACCTGGAGAAGCTGATGCGCCAGGAGCTCGGCGGGCCGCTGAGCAGGGTGTTCAGCGACTTCGACCAGCACGCGTTCGCCGCCGCCTCGATCGGCCAGGTGCACCGCGCCAGGACCGTGGAGGGCGAGCAGGTGGCGGTGAAGATCCAGTACCCCGGCGTGGCCGAGGCTGTCGAGACGGACCTGCGCAACGCGATGCTGCTGCTGCCGCTCGTCAAGCGGATCGCGCCGGGCCTCGACGCCAAAGCCCTCCTCGCCGAGATGCGCGAGCGCATCGCCGAGGAGCTCGACTACGAGCTGGAGGCGCAGAACCAGCGGCGCATCGCGCGTCTCATGAGCGGCCACCCCTTCGTGATGGTGCCGCGCGTTCACACGGATCTCTCCACCCGGCGGGTGCTGGTGTCCGAGTACGTCGAAGGCGACGGCTTCGAGGCGGTGCGGCGGGCCGATGAGGCACGCCGGGACCGCTATGCGGAGATCGTCTTCAGACTGCACTTCGGTCTGCTCTACAGCGACCGTATTGCCCTCGGCGACCCTCACCCGGGCAACTATCTGCTGTGCGCCGACGGGCGCGTGTGCTTCCTGGACTTCGGGCTCGTGCGCAACCTCCCCGCCGGGCGCGTCGCCGCCGAGAAGGCCATCGCGCTGGCCGTGCGCGACAGCGACGCCGACGCCGTCAAGGCTGCGCTGCTCGCGGGCGGCTATCTGCCCGCCGGTCGAGCCGACGACGTCGAGGCCGACTTCGCACTGTCGCTGATGCAGATGGCGATCGCGTGGTACGCCGTGCCCGGCCAACGGCGCTTCTCGCTGCAGGACGATCAGCGCTCAGGCGAGCCGGAGCCCCCCGACCGCCGGGAGCGCGCCGCCATCAGGGCACAGGTCAACCAGTTCACGCTGCCGCCCGAGGCCGTTCTGATACGGCGCATGCACGGCATCCTGGCCACGGTCCTGCGCCAGCTGCGCGCCGGAGCCGACTGGGGCGCCATCGCCGCGGAGTACCTGCACGGCGAGCCGCCATCCACCCCCCTGGGGCGCCAGGAGGCAGAGTTCTTCGCGCAGTCCGGCGCGCGGCGCCCGCGCGGGCGCGAGCGCTGACCCGCTCCGCCCGCCGGCGGTGCTAGCCCCGGCCGCTCACGCCGTTCAGGAAGCCGATGACCGCCTCCGCGGTGATATCCGCGCGCTGTGACTGCGGGTAGTGCCCCGCCTCGGGCACCATCACCACCTCGCCGCCCAGCACGCCCGCTATCCAGTCCGCCTCCGCGCGCGGGTCCGGGAAGTCGGGGTCGCGCTCGCCCATCACCACCAGCGTGGGTGCGGACACCTCCGCCAGACGCGCCTGCGCAGGCGCATGATCGGCGCGCGTCGTCAGCGAGAACGCGCGGGCATATCCCGGTCGCCGCAGGCTCGCCACCAGCCGCTCCCGATAGTCCTCGAAGTCATCCGGGCGCTGCCCGGCGTACAGCTTGGGCAGATACGCCTTCCATGCGCTCGCTGCCCACATGGGTGCCATCGCGATCCGCAGCATCGCGCGCGTCGCCGCGTTCACCTTGCCGTTGCGCACGAACGGGCCCATCAGCACCAGCCCGCTGATCGCCTGCGGCCGCTCCGCCGCCGCCAGCACCGCGGCGGCCGCCGCCATCGAGTTGCCCACCACCACGGCCGGGCCGCCCACCTCCTCGATCAGCGCCAGGATGTCGCCCGCCGTCTCCAGGTCCCCGTAGGAATCGAATGTCGTGTCGCTGTCGCCGTGGCCGCGCAGGTCGGTGGCGGCCACCCTGTAGCCCGCCTTGCGCAGCGCCGGCGCCAGCATCCGGTAGGCGCCGCGCAGGTCGCCCATCCCGGGCACAAGCACCACAAGCGGGCCCTCGCCGTCGATGTCGTATGCGATGCGGCCCCCCGGGCGGTTGAGGTGGATGGTGCTCTGTGCGGGCTGGTACGTCGTGGTTGAGAACTTCGTGTCAGTGGTCATGTGGGAAACATAGCTAGCTATAAGGCTAATGTCAATAGCCTAACTCCAAATTGCTCTCGACCACGGCTGTGCCACCGTCACGTGCGCCGGCCAGGATCACGTCCGCGCGCTGCGCCGGGTGATCGCTGCGCAGGTACTGCTGCTCCTGCGCGCTCCACTGCTCCCAATGCCCTTCGTACGCCGCGCCTTCGCGAGCCATGGCGCGCGCTCGGCGCGAGGCCTCATCCAGCTCCACCCACGCCAGCACGCTCACGTAGCGCGCCGCCGCCAGCGCGCCCGCTCCCACGCCCTCCACCACCAGGACCTCCGGGGGCTCCAGCCGGTCCGGCCTGCGCCAGCCGCCCGATCGCCAGTCGTAGTGGGGCACCTCCGCAGCCAGCCCCGCAGCCAGCGGCGAGAGCACCGAGCCCACCAGCGCCTCGATGCCCGCACGCAGACCCTCCCACCCGCTGTACATTCGCTCCATTGACAGCACCGGCGCGCTCAGCCTGTACGCCACCGCAGCTGCCACCGTGCTCTTGCCCGCTCCCGAGCGCCCGTCGACGGCCAGCACCCGCGTCCCGCCCGCACGCGCCGGGGCCTCCAGCGCAAGCTGCGCGAGCCGCGCCGCCGCGTCAGTCATGTGGCCCCGCGGGCAGCAACGCGAACCAGCTCCCGTGCACGTCGCCGCCGTCGGTGGCCTATCCGCCGGGGAGCAGCGCGTTCGTGTAGAAGTCGCTCGCCGGCGGCGCCGATCCCTTGATCAGGCCGCTGGAGATGAAGATCTGCTCGAGGCCCGAGAAGTCCGCGTCGTTCAGCGGGCCCCAGCGCCCGGAGGCGCCCACGAACGTCTTGGCCGTCGCGTTGCCCGTGGCGGTGACGATCTTCTGGCTGGCGCCCAGTGCCGTCTCGTTCCTGGCGATCAGGATCTGCTCCGCCCGCGCCGGGTTCCTCGCGGCGAACTCGTAGCCTTCCGCCAGCGCCGCCAGCGCTGCCCTGAGCGCCGGGCCGCGCCTTTGGATGTCTTCGTCGCTCGCCACATACACGGCGTTGGGGTAGTTGCCCCCGGCGCCCAGGTAGTCGCGGTAGGGGAACGTGCGCAGCTTCGTGCCCTCCAGTTCGGCGGTCACGTCATCGATGCCTCCGAACACCGCCGTGTAGCCGATGCGGTGGCTCGCAAGCGCCTGCACCACATCGGTGTTCAGCACCACTTCGCGGAAGCCCGGCTTGGACACGCCCGCGTCGGCCAGGATCCTGGTGATGATCGGCTTGTCGCTCTCGATCCCAAAGCCGCCGTAGAGCTTGCCGCTGAGCTGCGCTGGGCTCGTGTAGGGAGATGACGCCAGCACGGCGAGCGCCGTCGTGTTGCCGGCCACCAGCGCCGCCACCGCCCTGTACTTCAGCCCCTGCGCGCGCCGCAGCACCACTTCCGGGGGATAGCTGATGCCCAGGTCGGTCTTGCCGCTCTGGATCAGCGTCTCGGCGGGCGTTTCCGCGTAGGGGATGATCTGCGCGCTCACGCCGTGCTTGGCGAAGTCGCCGTTGGCGATCGCGTCATAGATGCCCAGGTAGTCCACGTTGGCCGAGTAGTCAAGAGCGATCCGCACCGTCTGCAGCGGCCTGCCCCCCGGGCCTGTGGCGGAGCCCGATGAGCCCGAGGAGGAGCCGCCGCAGGCGGTCAGGGCCAAAGCGCACGCCGTCGTCAGGGCCGTCAGCAGGGGTATGCGTCGATTGACTCGCACGTGCAGGTGTCTTTCGATCCCCCCAGCATAATCTGGAGCCAGTGAGCGTCTCCCGCCCAAGCGCCACGCCGGCGCGCGGCACCGTGCCGGCGCAGGCCCGGCCGATGCCGGTGCGCCCGGTGCGCGGGGCCCTGGGTGCGCGCCTGCGCCACATCTGGCCGCCCGCGCTGGTGCTGATCGCTGTGGCGGTTGCGTGGGAAGTGATCACCACCGCGCTTTCGGTCAGCTCAACCGTGCTCCCCGGGCCGGCGCTGGTTCTGGAAGCCACCTGGAAGGACCGTGCCAACCTCTGGCCCGCGATGTGGGCCACCAGCAAGGAGGCCGTGCTGGGCGTCCTCGTGGCAGCGGCCCTCGCCGCCGTGCTCGCGCTGGCGATCGACTGGTCGCGCACCATCCGCCGCAGCGTCTACCCGCTGATGGTCACCTCTCAGACGCTGCCCATCATCGTGCTCGCGCCCCTTGTCGTGATCTGGTTCGGCTTCGGCACGGCGCCCAAGATCGGCCTGGTCGCGCTGTTCACGTTCTTTCCCATCGCGGTGGGAATGGTGCAGGGCCTCGCATCCGCCGACCCCGACGCGATGGCGCTGCTACGCACCATGGGCGCCACGCGCCGGCAGCTGCTGCTGAGGGTGCGCATACCCAGCGCGGTGGCGCAGACCTTCACCGGCCTGAAGGTCGCCGTCACCTACGCCTATGTGTCGGCCATCTTCGCCGAGTACGTCGGAGCCGAACAGGGTCTCGGCGTCTACATGCAGGCCAGCAAGAACGCGTTTCGCACCGAACTGGTCTTCGGGGCGATTCTCGTGACCACGCTGCTCACGCTCGCGCTGTTCGCCATCGTGGCGCTGCTCGAGCGCCTGGCGATGCCATGGCGCCGGCCCGGCCAGAGCGAGGTCGACTGGTGAGTGCCCGTAGAGCCGGAGCGCTCGCGGCCTGCGCGGCGGACGCGCACGCCGGCACGCCCGCGATGCCGCGCACGCCCGGCGCGCGCCTGGAGGTCCGCGCGCTGCGCAAGAGCTACAGCAGCGGCGACGGGGCCCGGCTGGTGGCGCTCGAGGATGTCAGCCTGCACGCCGCCGCGGGCGAGTTCGTCGCGCTGATCGGCCCGAGCGGCTGCGGCAAGAGCACCCTTTTTCACATCCTCGCCGGGCTCGCCGATCCCGACGCCGGCGAGGTGCTGATCGACGACGCGGTCCTGGGGCGGCGGCTGGGAGCCTGCGCGTTCATGCCCCAGCGCGACGGCCTGCTGCCGTGGCGGCGCACGATCGACAACGTCACCGTCGGCCTTTCCCTGGCCGGCACCGGCCGGCAGCAGGCCCACGCGCGTGCCCGCCCTCTGCTCGAGCGGTTCGGCCTGGGCGGCTTCGAGCGTGCCTGGCCATGGCAGCTCTCCGTCGGCATGCGCCACCGCGCCGCGTTCCTGCGCACGGTCCTGCTGGGGCGCCCGGCGATGCTCCTGGATGAGCCCTTCGGCGCGCTCGACGGAATCACCCGCGCGGAGCTTCAGCAGTGGCTGCTCGGGGTCTGGGAGCAGGTCGGCTCCACCGTGATGCTGATCACGCACGACGTCGCGGAGGCCGTCTACCTGGCCGATCGCGTCTACGTGCTCTCCCCGCGGCCCGGCCGCGTGGCGGCGGAGATCAGGATCGATCTGCCCCGTCCGCGCCCGCCCGAGCTGCTCGGATCCCAGCAGTTCGCCTCCCAGGAGGCCATCCTGCGCGAGGCGCTGCGCACGCACGCCGGCCTCGGCAGCGGCTTCAGGGCGCCAGCGCCTCCACGCGCACCGGCAGGTCGTTGAATGCGGCGTTGCCGCTGAGGCGGTCGACCACCGAGGGGTCGGTGATGTCGTTGACGCTCGCGCCGGGATGGGCGGCCGCGTGCTGCCAGCCCAAACCGGCGCGCCTGTGCCCGAAGCCATGGGGGATCGAGACCACGCCGGGGCGCATCTCCTCGCTCAGCTCCAGCGGCAGCTCGATCGCGCCGCGGGCCGACGCCACCCGCACGTGCTGGCCGTCGATCAGGCCGCGCTCGCCGGCGTCGCTCGGGTGAAGCATCGCCGTGCAGCGATCCGCTCCCTTCATAAGCCGCCTGCTGTTGTGCATCCACGAGTTGTTCGAGCGCAGCGAGCGCCGCCCTATCAGCGTGAGGTCGAAGCCCGCCCGGCGCGCATCCTCGCGCTCGGCCGCCAGCGCACCCAGGCGATCCGCCTCCGCGAGCATCACCGGCGGCGCCAGCTGCACGCGCCCGTCGCTGGTGCGAAGCAGCTTCACCAGGTTCGGCTCAAGCGGCCCCAGGTCGATGCCGTGCTGCGCGCGCCTGAGCTTGTCCATGTTCAGAGCAAGGTGCGAGCGCAGGCGGCCGTAGGGCCCCACGCGCAGCAGCACATCCGCCACGCGCTCCGGCGTTGCCAACGGGCCGATCAGGCGCATCGCGGCGTTCGTGAGCGCGCCCCTGCGGCCGCGCCCCACGCGAGCTGCGAGGCCCATCATGATCTCCCAGTCGCTCTTGCCGCCGGCCGGGGCGGGCAGCGCCGCGGGGCTGTAGCGGATCTGGTTGCGCACCGACAGCGACCCGAACACGAAGTCCACCTCCGAGCGCTCCAGCTGGGCCAGCGGCGGCAGGATCACGTCGGCGTGCCGGGTGGTCTCGGTCACGTACATGTCCACCGCCACGCACCACTCCAGCTGCTGCATCGCCTCCTCCAGCCTGTCCCCGCCCGGCGCGGACAGCACGGGATTCCCGGCGTACACGAGCATCCCCCGCACCTGGCCGTCTCCGGGCGTGAGCATCTCATCCGCCAGGCCCGCCACCGGCAGCTCGTCCGCGAACTCCGGCAGCCCGCTCACGCGCTGGTGAAAGCGCCCCCAGCCGGGCTTGCCCGTCAGCGGCTCGAGCATCGCCAGCACGTTTATCGCAGGGGTTGGGAACATCGCGCCGCCGACCGCGTCCATGTTCCCGGTGAGCAGGTTCAGCAGGTTGATCAGCCAGCTGGTGATCGAGCCGGTCCGCTGCTGGCAGACCCCAACGCGCCCGTAGGCCACAGCGCTCGGAGATGCCGCGAACTCTCGGGCCAGACGGACGATCGTCCCCGCATCCACTCCCGCGAAGGGCGCCGCGCGCTCCGGCGCCCAGCCCTCGGCCAGCACCCGCAGCTCCTCGAGGCCGTTGCAGCGCTGCGCCAGGTGGCCCAGGCGCACGCCGGTCTCGGCGAAGATCGTGTGCAGCATCCCAAGCAGCAGATACGGATCGCCGCCGGGCCTCACCGCCACGTGCTCGCTGGCGTGCCTGGCCGTCTCGGTGCGTCGAGGGTCCACCACCACGACATGGCCGCCGCGCGCACGGATTGCGCGGATGTGCCCACGCACCCCGGGGGCGGTCATCAGCGATCCGTTGGACACGGCCGGGTTGGCGCCGATCACAAGCAGGTGCTGCGTGCGCTCGATGTCGGGCACGGGCAGGATGAAGAAGTGGCCGAACATCTCCTGCGAGCTCATGTAATGGGGCAGCTGATCGGTCGAGGTGGCCGAGTAGTTGTTGCGTGAGCCGAGCAGCTTGCGAACGAGCCCCGCCGCAAAGATGCCCGAGGAGTGAGCCCCCGGGTTGCCCAGGTAGTTGGCCACCGCGTCCGCGCCGTGGCGCTCCTGCACGCCACGCAGCCCATCCGCCGCCAGGTCCAGAGCCTCCTTCCAGCCGATCTCAACGAAGCGGCCCGCCTCCTTCTTCACCGGCCGTCGCAGCCGGTCGGGGTCGCTCTGCAGGTCAGCCAGCGCCGCTGCCTTCGGGCAGATGTATCCGCGGGAGATCACATCGTCGGGATCACCGCTGATGCGCAACACGCGTGCACCCTCGACCTCCACGGTGATCCCGCAGTGCGCCTCGCACAGGTTGCACTGCCTGAAGATCGTGCCCATCGCCCCTGTCCCTTCGCTCGAGGTCCCAGGCAACCATAGGTCATCGCGCCCGCCACATTCCACGCCCGCGCCTTCAACGCGAAAAGCTCCCCCCGGGATGTGTGCGGGAGGAGCTCTTCTGCGGTCCGTGGGCGGGTCCTGCTGCTAACCCACCCAGACCAGGTGGGCCAGCAGCACGGTGATTGCGGTGCGTATGCGTCTCATGTTCCAGCTCTCCGCACTGGTCGGGGCTATGCGCCCGCGCCCGCTGCGACGCTCGCTCCACGCGGCCGCGGTGCGCTCGAGCGCTTGGTCCGGCGGGGCGAGGCCGCGGTGCCGGCTTCGGCCTGCACGGCGAAGTGGGGAGTGAGGTTGGCGGCGCGCGACATCACGAAGGCGAGGCCCGCAAGCAGAGCGGCGGAGCCGAGTGCGTTGGCGATGATTGCGATGGTGAGGGTCATGGCTGCTGCTCCTTTGCGTTGTGTGATCGACTGGAGCAAGCATCGCGCCCGGCGCTGAGCCCGCCGCGTGAGCAGCCTTGGAGTTTCCTGGGAGAGGCGGGAGGGAGAGGCGGGGAGGGAGAGGCGGCTGGGCGAGGCGGGGAGGGAGAGGCGGCTGGGCGAGGCGGGGAGGGAGAGGCGGCTGGGCGAGGCGGGGAGGGAGAGGCGGGGAT